>Ga0307981_1002406_pt1 | contig 15270 bp, 12 predicted proteins | sample OrgLakmetagen987_FD_201849 | JGI IMG/M metagenome (GOLD analysis project Ga0307981, IMG submission 201849) | Saline water microbial communities from Organic Lake, Antarctica - #987 | ecosystem: Environmental > Aquatic > Non-marine Saline and Alkaline > Saline | place: Antarctica: Organic Lake... | reverse complement strand
ATTAGATAAATACTGCTGTGCTTGTCTCCCGCAAAGAGTTGATGATCTTGGCTTGTCAGCACCTGAATCGCCTGTGGCATTTGAATCGTCGCCAGGGTTGCTTCCGAAAACACTTCCATTACCACGACTTGGCCATCTTCTGAGGCGGAAGCCATGCGTCCGCTGGTAAGAGGCGTCAACGCCGTCACGGGCAAATAGTGTTTGGACCACGTCCGAATGGGTTGAATGGCCTTTGCCTTATTCGCCACCTTTTCTTCCACTAAATCCAACAAAGCAAAGGCATGAACCATGCTATCAGCACCCCCTGTCATGAGATGCCTACCACATGGAGTCCATTCTATTACAGTCACCAAACGATAGTGCGCCTTGACTGATCAGACCAAGGAGCCACCGAGTGTTCTCCAAATGTAAATCGTTCCTGATGACCCACCACCCACAGTGTACGTTCCACACGGTGATACTAACAGTCCACCACTGAGACAAGGCTCGGGTAAACAACATTTCCAGTGTAAAATGGGCGGTGCAGAGCCCGAACGGATAGTGAGCAATATTCCGTAGGTATCGTCCTTCTTGCTGGTCGACCCATACGCCATGGAAAGACAAGTGTTTGGACCCGAAAACGACGGAGGGAGCGCCGATAAAGAAGAAACTCCCAGTGAAACTTTACCCAACATGTCGCCCAACATTTGAAGCAACGACTGAATGGATCCAGTGTGCGGACAAAGCAACGCCAACGAGCCTCCACCACCACCAGGCGTCAAGGAAGTTGTTGGCTTTGTTGTAGAAACACAGATAAGCTTTCCACGAGATTTCATGTCGACAGAGTATGTGTCTCTTCGAAGATCAGATATATAGCAGCTAGAGTGTTCCTTGCTGTGCCTTCTTCGAGCTTTACTGGTAGCGGCAGCAGCTTGCAGCTTGCGGTCATCGAACATCGGAAAGAAGAGAGCAAGAAAAATGAATGGTTACAGACCTGACAGCAGTCGAGTCAGTCGATTCAATACCGGTCTCTCTGAAATTCCGAATAGCAATAACTAAATGTTAGCATATTTGGGTTTATTAGCGAGGATGCCATGCATCGCTATTTCGCTCTCACATCTTATCTGTTTCTCGTTTGTTCTGAACCGCAACAAACGAGGCTCCTTGATCGCTCCCTCCCTCGCTCGCTCCTCCTTGACAAGGAAAGAGAGGCAAGATGGTAAGAGCGGAAAAGAGAGGCAACAGGGTTAGAGCGATTGATGTTCTTTCCTATGAGTTAGTTCAGGATCAGTCTCACAACCGAAAGGTTAAACATTCATCATCATCAAGAGGCAAAGATCCATCGGCTGCCAGCAGACCGGATCCGCCGATACGAGTGGCAGACGATCCACCCGCTAATGAGTTTAGTAGTACGGATGCTCAAGACGATAGACAGCTTCGAGCGGAAACTGGACAGATTCGAGACGACAGACAGATTCGAGACGACACAGAGCTTGGAGACGACACAGAGCTTCGAGTGGAAACTGGACGTACGGTGAATAGTCCGACCACCAAGGAGAAGAATCGATTGCGCAATCTGCTGGGAAGTCGAGGAAAGTCCCCCCAAACGCAAATGCAAATTCAAACCCAAACGCTAACAGCGGTAACAACAAGTGAACGCAAAACTCGAGAGCCTCCTAATGGGAGACAATCATCGTCACACAAAGTGAGCAATTCGCCTATTTCGAAGCAGGAGACGCAGACGACTTCAGCGACAAAGAACCGGAGTGGAAGCAACACAAAGCAAACAGCAAAGCTCTCGTCTCCGTCCTCAAAGCCGTCAAGAAGTGCGAAAGATACTGATCGAAAATCCCCAAGGCTATCGGCAAGCCCTCGCAACGAGAAGCACGGGTCAAAAGCTGAAGCGGTGTATCTAGCTAAGCCAAACTTGACACAAACTGTATTGTTTGCGCCATCCCCTAGATCTCCACGCCGAACACTGCTGCATCGATTCAGGGAGAGTGGATCGATTCAAAAATCTCCCCAGGCAGCAACAAGCCCACGCACCAGGAGCGATGAATCGGATGAAAAGCAACCATCAATGCCACGACTTCAAATCGAAAAGCCGCGTGCAAGGGGACAAAAGACAAATACCAGCACGGATGAGAGTCCTGTGAGAAGTGACAAGGGACAGGATACCAAACTCGCCTCTCCCTCCCCAGAGTCACCGCGCAAAGTAAAAGATACCATGAAGACCAGCACGGATGAGAATCCTGTGAGTAGCAGTAAGGGAAAGGATACCAAACTCGCCTCTCCTTCCCCAGAGTCATCGCGCAAACTAAAGGATGCCAAAAAGAACAGCACGGATGAATGTCCTGTGAGTAGCGGTAAGGGACAGGATACCAAAACCACCTCTCCTTCCCCAGAGTCTTCGCGCAAACTAAAGGATGCCAAAAAGAACAGCACGGATGAATGTCCTATGAGTAGCGGTAAGGGACAGGATACCAAAACCGCCTCTCCTTTCCCAGAGTCATCGCGCAAAGTAAAAGATACCAAGAAGGTCTGGGGAAATGAATTGACTCAAAAGTTATTCAGGAGCCCGTTGGATATTCGAGCGCCATCCACTGGAAAGAAAGAACTAACCTCTCAACCTCGAGGCACTTACGACGAGACAGGCGAGAAGCCATCCAAGGGCCAGCAAGAGAGTCGGGAGAGACCGGAAAGTGGCGGCAACGCACAGAACATCGCACTTGAGTGTTTGACACCGAAATCGTCACCCCGAGGAAAGCTGCATCGATTCAAGGAGGGTGAAATGATTCACAAGTCTTTGATGAATCCCATGCTATTGTCAAGCCCGTGTAATATTCGCAAGGCACAAGTCGAAACACAGACACCAGGCTCACCTCGTCACGATTCTGGCTCGAAAGTGGAAGAAGCTGCTGTCAATCCAAAGGCAAATAATGATGGGGATCTCGACAATGTAAGTCTGACTATAGGCATGGCTCCGGTCCCAACATCGTTGCGACGAGCAACGCAAAGCCCCATCACGACAGCACTGGAAGGACGAGACCAACCAGAAGATCTACAGCAATGGGAGAGAATCGATCGAGAAGACCGTATCACTGAAAAAGGAAAAATCAATACGGTACGAAACAATGACAGGGGTGGAGATGACTGTCAAGAGAACAGCGACCTAGTAGAGACTACAGTCGACCACCAGGACCGAGTACCGAGAAGCAAAGTGACTTCTGACGAGAGACTACGACAAGTAAATTCTAGCTTTGGAGATGGCACTAAGAAAGACAAATACCACCCAGTTGAGACTGCACTGCAAGACAAGTATTATCTTGAAGATGTGACCTCAAGGGAAGGACAAAACATTGGAGAAGTGATTTCTTTTGTCTCCTCCCAAGACTCGTACGTTACAACAGATTCCACAAGGGTAGAAGTTGAACGAATAAAGAGGGATCTCGAACTGTTCTCCTTCGACGGCCTGAAACGAAGATTCTTACCAGCGTCTCAGCCTACTCTCGATCGCAAAGAGACCACGCAACGCATTGAAGCCAAGAAGGTAGTTGACGATTTCAGTGAAGAATCAGCGCACGACACGCGACACATTGATACCAATAGTCTGGTTCAAGTCTTTAGTGAAGAATCGGCGCATGCGGAGCATGGCAGATTCATGGGCTGCATGATGTTCAACGTGGAAGACGCCGCCTCTCTCGATTCCGCTTCCGACGACGAGTACGAGTACGAAAATGACCCCCGTCAACGCGAGAATATCGAAAAGGTTGACGAGACTACTCGAGACACTATGAACATCTCGTCCAACGTTACATCCCTTTCGGGGTCTTCAGGTTCTTACTCGAACGATATCAAGCCGTCACTTAACCCATCAGAAGAAGCCGTGCGCCGCAATGACTCTGATGGTATCACAACTTTTAGTGGCGACGAAGAGGTGCGACTCACCAGACACCAATGTGATGACGAGGATAACTCCAGCTACGAGTGCTCAGGCTCGTCCTCGTCAGTCTCGGGGCAAGGCAGCATGACGGAATGGTATGGAGCATCGTCGGACTTTCAATCCTCTAATTCCTCCGCTTGGTTTTAAGTAGGAAGACAAGCAGAGTTTAAATACGTTACTGCTATCTGCTATACTCTATAATATTACCGCTTGGATCCTGCCCCGTCCAAGCATCCAAAATCAACATAGTCGGGTCGTTCGCAGGCTCGGTATTCATCCACCAGGTTTTGGACCGTCTCTCGAGAGCTGTCAAATTCGTCTAGACTCTCGCTGAACATGGGTTCCTTTCGATAGTTGTCGAGAAAGGCGTTTCGACTGCGAATGCGATCGTACTGATTGAGCAGCCTGTCAAAAAGTTCCGCCATGCTGGTGTGGTTCGCCAACATCAAACCCGACACTTTGTGGGGTGTTTCAACAAAGGGCGACTTTCGCGCCAAGGCCACTTGAATGGAGGCTGGTCCCCAGGGGATAAAGTTGAGAGATTTGCGTTCTCGTATTCGCTGCAAGGCCTTGTGAATCTGCGTCGGATCCACGTCGTTGCCTTGAATAATGTTGAGAATCGAAATGTAGCAGCCCGATTTGGTATTGGCCGAGACCATGGTAGACTTGGGTTGCGTCAATCGTCGCATCACGTCGAGGACTGTGGTCTTTCGAACTCCTGATAAATCGTCGGGTCCCGCGCTGGCCAAGTGCAAGGGCGTGTAGCCCGTCATGAGGAAATGACAGCGTGGGGTAGGAATCAAGGACGCTAGTAAACCAATCCAGTCGTTGTTCATGTACCCCGGATATCGAAGTGTGGTGGTACTTGCTGCCATAATTGTGGCCACTAGACTATTCAAGTGATCAACGGTGGGGTTGTCAATGTGGAGTCGGTCCGTTGCGATGCGATTCAAGGCGGTATTGTCCAAAACGACCACGGCATCCGCGTTGAGTGTCAAGCGCTTCATGGTGAGAATGGAATTGTACGGCTGCACCACCACATCCGACTGATCGGCCCAACTGGGAAAGACCGAAAATGTTTGAAGGAGTTTTTTTGGAAAGTGATCATTCAATCTCTCCAATAGATAGGATCCCATGCCACTTCCCGTACCTCCCGCGATACTGTGACAAAGCGTAAACCCCTCGAGAGAATCGGAATTGTCTGCTTCTCGATCAATCATATCAATGACTTGCTCGTGATGCTCTTCCCCTTGTCTAAAACCACTGGCCCAGTTATTTCCCGCTCCCCCACCGTCTTGGGCAATGAAAAAGTTTTCTGGGTTAAAGAGTCGTTTGTTGGCGTTGGCCAGCTTATTGACAACACGAGGTTCCAAGTCAATCAACAAGGCTCGAGGAATGTACCGTTCGTCGTCACTTTGGTAAAAGAAAACGTCCTTGCGGTCGTCGACCGGAGCGGCAGCATTTGTGCCACTCTGCCCTCGCTGTTGCCAGAGTGGCACGTGCGCAGTGGACCGCGGACTGGTGCTGACGGGCACCTCCTTGAGCGTACCGTCTGGACTAATGCCGTGCTCAAGACATAGCTGCTTCCAGAACTCTCCGCCAATCTGGTTGCCACACTGGCCCACTTGGAGGGTAATGATCTCACGGGGCATAACTTGTCTTGCTGTTGCTGCCTGCTACTAGACTTGCTTACTTGGAGGCTCTTGGCATTGTCCCACACACGCTGACACTATAACCTGTCGTACGTCGTACTACCGGTACGGTCGCACCTCGGAGGGAGAAAAAAATGGAGAACCATTGGAAGCCGGTCTCGCTTTCGCGCGCTTTTTGCCCGATGACCGGCCGTGTCCTCCCAAAGCCCCAAGGCGTCAACAAAATTCAAAAAAGGGTCGTACTGTAGACCAGTCTACTCGCTCGTATCCTGCCAGTACCTGGTACTGTAGCTTTAGTCGTATGTAGTCTACGAAAACCTGACAAAGGACAAGCTCTAGCTTTGGGATTGACAAGCAGTCATGAAACCTGCATCTTTGTTTTACGGCATGTGTCAGCTGCCGTAGCCTCCCAACAGCGAGTAGTGGTAGCTATTAAAAGTAGCAGATGCACTAGTAGACAGTGTTACAATCCGTTCGTTACAGTCGAAGCGTCCAGATCCTTTGAAATCCACCGATTCACAATGGGCTGAAACAAGTCATAGGTCCATTTCAGATTCAGCAGGCAAAGAAAAAAGTGAATCGGTATAAATATCATGGGCCAGTGCCACAATTGATCCGTAGCAATAACTTCGGTGTACGCCATTTGCAAGAATACCACCAAGATGGCCGGATAGATAAAGACGCGAATGACAATCCACGACAGGTAAAACGACAGGCTGACCGCTTCCTTTAGCAAATAAGAAGAGTCCCTGGCTTTGTACACGACTCTTCGTAGAATGAGAAGCCATGTATTGACTTCTACCGAAAGGCAAGCGCCCATGAACCAACGGAATTCTGGAAAGAACACTGGTCCCGACAGATAGAGAATGGCGACACAGTGATGCTGTTATAAGTGCATTAAGAAGAGAGAGAAAAAGGTTAGCAAATGCATCCTGCTGTTGTATGTGTGTCAAACGAAAATTTGAAAACTACAGGCAAGGCGCGCACCTTGATAATCACATCCGGACTCTTGACGCAAATAGGGACCGTTGACACCCAGATCAAGTCCGCGAGGAAGTACAAGACGGTCGTCTGTTAGAATCGAGAGTGAATGGGAGTGTGAGTGAGCGATGTATGCCGTGGATGTAGAGTGCATTCCGTTCGCAAAAGTACATTTCTAGAAAACACGTACTGCCCAGTTTTCGTAGAAATAAGCGCCTGTCCAAGCCTGCGCTGGTCCATGACCTTGCAAGAATTGACTAAAGTCCCAATTGGAAAGTGTCGTTGCAACAACAAAGAGCTGTACGGTGGAAAGTGGGCAAGAATTTGAGTCGTTGATGATGGCAAGATAATTCTTTTTGGCAATAACCTTTTTGGTATATACGTACCAACGCCACCAAGTTGAAGTAATCGTGTTGCTCTCGAGCCACATCGGCTGCTCCCTGCTGCGTTTGCACTATAGCAGCAGCCTTTCTCCGGTCGATATTGTTACTAGAGCTAGTATTACTGCCACTGTCGTCGCTACTGCCGGCCGACGATTCGTCGGAGAGCAACGCTCGTTCTTGTGATGAAACAACTACAGCTGATTTCCGTGAGGAAATCTCCTCCATTGATGGTTGCTGTGATAAGCGTTGGCGGGGAGACATATGTAAGAGGTTCCCTTGTGTACTGTGCGACGTAATAGAGGTGTATACCTGCTGCAGTGTAAGTAGGTCTAGTGTCTTGCCGTATTGATCGCGCAACAACAAAAAGGCGATGTCTCTTTTAGGCGTCGTCGTCGCTACGGCCAACCGATTGCATTGGACGAACTTATCGCTGTGACATCTTGAACTTCGTCATACTTAACAACGTAGGTTGTTTAGACTAAATAATAAAGTGTGGCATGCGTCAGATTTTCTCCGCGTTTGCTAATCAAAAAACGCTCCGGCTGGCTCCTTCGCCAAGTCACACTATCGAAGGAAAGAGGATCTTCTATATATTTGCTATAAACAAACACACTGGAGCAACTAGTGTAGTCTAGTAGAAGGCAGTCATTCTGGTCTAGTGACTGGCGCGATATACACATTCGGCGGGGATTCCTTGACCAAGCAAGGCAATACAGGAGATACACTGATAACGCTCGACCAGTTTACAAATAGAATTAGTAGTTGTAGCTAGTACTAGCTAGTAGCTTGCAGCATGTCGTCATAAACATTGTAGCCAGTTTTACTTTGTTGTCGCCTTTACTGCTGCCGGTCTATTTTGCTCGGGTAGGAATGCACGGGCAATAATGGCTCTAGCGAGCAACGTTGTAATCACTACTAGTCTAGGCAGTACTATCAACAACTGCGGCAGTCTACAAGTATCTCGATACCTTGTTTATATATGCCTAACACTGTCGAACGCCGATACGCCAGCACCAGTATAATTTGATGTCTGGTAGCGGTCGCCCCTAGCTACTCAGCAGAGTAGATATTAAGGATCTTTCGCTTTGCTACTGGGAAGGGATTTGAACAGTCCCTTCCTCGCACCTGTTTTGGAGCTAGTAGATGACTTGGCAGCTTGCTGTTGCAAGCGATTGATTTCTTCCTGGGCCAAGACAAGCTGCTGGGTGAGTTCTTTGATCTTTCGTCTCTCCGTTTTAGCATCAGTGGGATTCTCGTCTATGTTGGCATCGGCAGGACTTGGGGCTGAAATACTAGCAATAAACTTTCGGCACTTTGCCGCTAGTTTCTTTTCAATGTAAGGCACTGTCGTGCCTGGCTGACGCTGGGCTGCCGATACAACTTCAAGAATGTTCTCTGGTGAGAGCAGCTCTTCGAGCTTCTCGGCGATGCGTCGCATTTTCATGTCACTGTCATTCGTCGCTGTTACTACCACAGGCATTACGCCTGTTGGGACGCTATTCCTTGTATCGTCCGCCTTTTCTGCTTCGAGTCCAATCTTTCGAAGGATATCCAACTCTTCCTCGAGAGCTTGAATTCTCTTGTCCTTTTCTTTTTTGACGGCTTTTAATTCCGCTGTGATATGCTCCGTCTCGACCTTTCGGGCTTCACTCGCTTCTTCCAGTACTCCCATGACCTTGCTAAGGTACTCCTTATGGGAATCGTGAGTCTTCTGCATGCCTCTTCTCAGACTCTGAATCTTTGTGACATAGCCCTGCTGTGAGCAATCAATCTCTCCCTGCAAACTCAGCTTTTCTTGCTGAATCACGCGAATCGACTGGTTTAACTCAAGCACCTCATCTTCGTAATCAATGAGCTTGTCTTCGAAATCAGCTTGCACTTCCTGCAGGTGGAACTCGGCTTCTCTGGTGACCTGTTGAATCTCGTCCTTCAGTGAGGTGATTTCCACTTCGTACTGATGGATACCCTTGGAGTTCTGTCTCGAATTGTAGTCCTCGCGATACACAGTAAGTGCTGTCGGCTCCTGATCAGCATTCATGACCGGTAATATAGACTCCTCGTCGACGCAAATCATGGGTAACGTTGGCTCCTGCTCAACTCGAATGATAGAAGGCTTCCAATAGTTCTGAATCTCCGCAAGCGCCTCTTGATCTTTGACTCTTTGCTTCCTTTCTTCGGCTTTTTGGTCTACAATTTTACGATACCACGCTTGTATGAACAGTGCCGCGAACCGTATATGCTCAAACTCGGCTCTCTCTTCAAGTGTTAAAGTAGATTTCTTCGCATACCATCTCTGTATCATCGACGCCGCATTCGCCTGACGCTGTGATCGAGTGTGTTCGTGTCGGGCGCGGAACCAAAGTTGAATAATAAGGACTGCTGTATTTTCTTTTTCTTGCCACCAAGCTTGTACAGCATAGAACTTTTGTAACTCTCGCTGGCGACGCGCCTCGGCTTTACACTGAGAGACGACTCGCCACCAGATCTGGATTTTGCTGGCGCTTTGGTTCGCAGACAACTCTCTCTGCCGAATAGTTTTGACTCTATCCCGCCACCATATCTGAATCTTGCGGGCCTTTTGGTTTACAAATTCCTGGATAACAAGCTCCTGTGCCAATTGAAACCGAGCCCACGTCTGCAGCACCACGGTCGCCCACTTCGTCGTCAGAAATCGACTTTGTTCTGAAGAACATCGGGTCCAAGCCTGTAAAGAGACAGCCGCAGCTCTCATTCGATGGTAGTGCTTCCGAACGAGATAGGTACGCTGCATTGCTTGCATCCGAGTCGTCGCACGACGAAGCTGGCCGTACGTTTGGTCCATACGAACCTTCCTGCTCCACTGCTGTATGACAGCTGCACGTTTCGAATAGTGCTCGTGACGCTGGGCCTCAAGGGTTTCAAGGCCGCCAGAACGAAAGTAGACCCGTGTTTTGCCACATGCGAATGGCATGGAAAAGTTGACGTCGCCATATCCCTGAATCAAAGGCGCAAACAAGTTTGATATCATCAACTGGACTCTATCATGCAGCTCCATGTCTCTTGTATTGTGAAGGAAGTCTTCACCCATCAAGCAAAGAAAGCGTTCTTTGGCTTGCTGATACGTCAACTTGTTGGGGAAAGTCTCACGGGACAGATCGGTCGCGGTGACAACGCCAGCACTTTTCAACTGCCGAAGGACTGATAGATGCTCAGTTACCTTGGGTGTCATAGTCTCATTTGGCTTGATGCATCTGATGTAACGCATTTGGCTGCCTTCCATGGACGCCATCAATTTACGGAGTTGGTTACGAAAGTTCTCCAGGACCGTCTTGCTTACCGCTTTCTTTCTGACAACATTTGGCGTGCCCTCTTTCGCCACACGCTCCTCCAGGATACGATTGAATTGGGAGGATACCAAAGAGTTCGAAGATTTTGCTGCAAGATGGATCAGGCTCTCTTGTAGCTTGTCATTATTTCGCTCCATGAAGATGGTAGCATCGTATGTCACTGGGCCAGCAAAGTGGAAGATACCGAATTCCGTCTTGCTTTGCAACTTCTCGCTTATCAAACGATCATTGGACTCGTGAATTAGCTTGATCTTAGACACGAACACCTGATGGGAAAGGTATGGAGTAAATGCATTAGAATTTCAGCGAGCATCTGGTGCGCATATTTTGCAGCATTCAGGCTGGTGCGTACCTCGTTGCTGCCACAGGGCCGAACGCTCTCTTCATTCAATGAGTTGATTACACCATTGCGTCCTTCGAAAAGAGTCAATATCTCTGAGTTATCCACTAACTTGTAATCGAACAGTTCGATGCCTTCTTCTTTGTATTCGGCTGTGAAGCGTCGCAGATTGTCTTGAACGTACTTTTGTTGCATCTTTTCGTTCACGTAGTTGATACATAGCTGCTCGAATCTGTTGACTTCAAAGTTTTCAAAGCCAAAGATGTCCACCAACGATACCGTGCCCTGTATCTCCAGACTTGCGGGTGCGTTGGTCAAAAAGTTTACCCTTCGAACAACCGATTCGAAGAGAACAGAATACATTCGCTTGATAAAAGCGTCGCATGCATCCTTCGCTGCCTCTGCAGATAAGGGAACTTCTACCTCTTCTTGTGCGGTATTGATAACTCGTCGAGTCATGGCCGTCTCTATTTCCTCTGAAGAAACACCGAATGACTCGGCCAGGATGTCAAGCTCCTTTCTCGACGATATTTTCGCTTTGCCATCATCCGTCTCACTAAATGAAAGATTACCGAGCCTCAAAATGATTCCCAAGGACCTTGCAAGCGTTCGTAAGGACTCGCCCTTCCAGTTAAACATCTCGAGAGATTCTCTTGTGCATATCCATGTCTCAGCGTCCAAGACTCTGGTCAACTGGGCGTCTCCGGACTGGTTGAGAAAGTTAAAGTCTGCGACAGTGACATCCGCCCATTCCATTCCCATCAAGTCAGCCTTGATCATGCTAGGAGCCGCCAATAGCTGATAGAAGATGTGAAAATTTCGTTCACCGACAACATGAGACACGACTCGACTGGTTTCCAACAAGCAAGTCTCACACGTGCTACCTTGCAACCCACAGACTCCTTGCATCTGGGAGTCAAACTGCAACTGAGTAACCTTTCCGAAACGTGAACTGTTGTTGTTGCTGAACGTCTTGGCGTTTCCAAAGGCCTCGAAAAGAGAAGAGCTCTCGACAATGTGTCGAACCAGGTCATCTGATGCGGGCATGCGACGTCTACTCTTGCTGCTCGATTTTTGTTCGGGCGCTGAATTCTCCATTGTTGCCAAATGCTGCAAGACAATCTTGACGGTTTCCGTCTTTCCAGCGCCAGACTCCCCAGAGACCAAAATCGTCTGATCCTTTCGGTCTTGTACAAGGCCACGATAGGCTAGAGCAGAAGCTTCGTAAATGTGTGGTTCGAAACCGAGTCGATCAAAGCTACTTGCAAAGGAGGTGGAAGAGGCTGTAAGGTTACTATCGTCCTTCTTTTCCTCGGCGCCAGTATCTTGCACCAGAGCTTTGAAAAGAGCAATCATTGTGATGGTTAGTAGAGATCCATTTTAATTTTTGTCATACTGCACGACGATCGAATTCACAATTACCTTTCCAGACCACATTCTCAGCGTACATTCTTTGTTGTTCTTTCGAATAGAGATCAGGGATCCACTCGCAAGGATTGACAGCAATGACAATCTCGCTCACTCGCGTGTATGGCTTTTGTAGTCCATGGCGGGCCTTTACTTGGTACAAAATGGCTGCTTCGTGCAAATTGGGCAGCTCGGCCATGTCTCGGGCCACACCTTGGTTCTGCAGCGGTAGCTGATGCTTGGGGTAATCCTTGAGCGAGACCCATCGTTTCCGTTTGACAGCTACATCGCCTTGACCACGAGTTGTTGTCAACTTCCAGTCGTCTGGTATATCAATGCTTACTTGGGCACGTGGACCCCCCGTGTTGTCTCCATCGAAGTCGGTTTGAATCACGGTTCCCGGCAGCCAAGCAAACTGTTCGTCACGGATGAAGACGCGGTCGCCCATACCCGTATCTGGGACAAACCACGATCTCGTCATGGTCAGTGTCTTTAGCAGCAACAAAAACAAAAACAACAACAACAACAACAACGACAAGTACGATATTTGATGTTGCGATGGAGTGCACCAAACGACAGTTGGGGAAGAACATTTCAAGTTTCAAGATTTCTCAACGGTCCGTTTTGCCAAAAAAAATGAGACTTTCCCGTTCATCAGGGTTGAGGATACACGTACGTGTTTTTCAACAAAAAGCCGAGATGAGCATCAGCATCAGCATGCCAGCACGGTATGATGGCGAAATGCCACCATAATCATACCGGTTCGAGTGTTGCCATTGATTGTAAAGGTCCGGACACGTTCCTGAAAAGCTTACGTAGGTGTCGGCTGTCGTCTTATCTTTCTTGCTTGCCTCTTTTTTAAGTATAGTATTGATCACAATGAGTAATACGCTTTCTTCCAGCCTCCGTCTCGTTGTCGCTGGACTACTGGTTGCCACCGCCTCCTCCTTTGCGCCTCCGCAGCCAAGGCATGCTACTACGTCAGCACTTGTAGTTCAGTCGAGAGCGACAACTACAAAGCTACAGATGAGCTCGATGGTTCCCAAGGTGGCTGTCAAGGCAACAATAGCCATCGCCTCGGCTGCCTTGGCCGGCACGGCCGCAATCAAGTTTGTCCTGGACAAACCTAGTAGAACCTACGGAGCCGACACAGTCGCCGATGAATACGACGCATGGACCGACGATGGTATTCTGGAATATTACTGGGGTGAGCACATTCATCTTGGTTACTATTCCAAAGAAGAAATGGCCAAGGGATACAAAAAGAAGGGCTTTATCCAAGCCAAGTACGATTTCATTGACGAAATGATGGCCTTTGGAGACATTGACCCGGCTGCGAACGAACGGGCCAAGGTGCTGGATGTTGGATGTGGTTTCGGTGGAACCTCTCGTTATCTCGCCAAGGCCTTGGGCTCGGGATCAGACGTTACTGGTATCACACTCAGTCCTCAGCAAGTCAAGCGCGGAACCGAGCTGGCCCAAGAGCAGGGCGTGCCCAACGCCAAATTCATGGTCATGGACGCTCTCAAAATGGACTTTCCAGACAATTCGTTTGATATTGTTTGGGCTTGTGAGAGTGGTGAGCACATGCCCGACAAGAGAGCTTATATCGATCAAATGATGCGCGTTCTCAAGCCGGGTGGCAAGTTTGTCATGGCTTGCTGGTGCCAACGTGACAATAGCGAAAGGCCGTTTGACGAGAAGGATGATCGCGATTTGACGTATCTCTACGAAGAGTGGACGCATCCGTATTTTGTTTCGATTCAAGAATTCGCCAAGTTGGTGGACGATACCGGTGTCATGTCCTCGGTCAAGACGGCCAACTGGGTCGAGGAAACGATTGCGTCGTGGCGACACTCCATTTGGGTTGGCGTGTATGATCCCTTTGGATGGATCTTCAAGGTCAAAAAGTACATCAAGACATTTCGGGATGCCTACTGCCTGGAGCGCATGCACCGTGCCTTTAAGCGTGGTTTGATGGAGTACGGTATGTTTGCGGCCACGAAGGAAAAGTCAACCGGTACTAGTCAGTAAAGTGATTAAGCGCTCAAGCTGCAATATTTCATACCGTAATGTAGTACCAGATCCAGTACAGAAACTCAAATATGATACAATACCGGTATAGTTGACGCGTCTAGGATATCTTTCTTTGTCGTCGTGTCGGTCCCGCTAGCGCTACTGCCACTAGCACGGGCTGCCTCTTGTGCCATGCTGAGGAAACCAGAGGGCATGATTGGAACTGCACTGCTCGTCGCTGCGCATCGTGATGTACTAGTGGTTGCAGTATTAGCAGTAGTAGTAACGGTAGTGGCGGCATTCGCATTCGCGGTCGTACTGTCACGCTCTATATTCGTGATACATGCTCAATGGCTTTTGCACCATAGTTAGGCTGCTCCATCAGGAAATATAATGACTGAATAATCGTCTGCGGTTTCTTTGCTAAAAGCTCAGTGTTCTGGAATAGGATGACCGACCAGCGGATCCCATACATTTGAGCTGGTCCGCTGTTTTCGCTCGCCGTCTGTGCCACTGTGTAGTCTTTTTTAAGGTGACAACCAGCATGGCGTCGAACGAGTTTCTTTCCTTTCCTATCTTTTTGGCGCCATGGTTAGTGGCGGTTGCTGGATTGTCCGTGGCGGCCGTTGGCAGCATCACTACCAATGATTTGTCACAATTTCGTCGGTGAACTCGATCAAAAGAGAGCCGTTTCAGTTTCAGTCAGTCAACGAAAACAGTCCGAACTACCGCTTCATTCATTGATATCAGAATGATTTATGATTCACGTAGGCGCTAGATGAAGCAACCATCCACCCCCGACGCTATGATAAGTCCTCAGCTTCCTACCGGTTACGTATAGGTATTCGCACCATCATCTAGCTAGAGTGGAGCTGAAAGTGCGATGATATTTGTAATAAGTTCCGCATTGCCGTACCTCTAATATTAGAAGGATAACATACAGTGTCATCCGCCTACTCTTCCATCTCTTCAAAATTGCACCACTCTGTCCAAGGGCCTCCTGAAAATCCACCTTTATCGAGAAAACCCAGAGCTGCTAAAGTCCGCTTTTTTGCCCAGAGTCGAAGATCATTGATTCGATCCTCGTTCTTTTTCACGACTGGGTCAAACGGGGTAGCGGGTTTCCAGGTACACTTTCCTCCATTCGACAGGACAGCCATGCTAAACGCTAGGCTCGTAAAGTCATACTCGCTTTTGGGACACCATGTTTTGTTCGGGTACTGCGTAAAGATGGAGTGATGCG
>Ga0307981_1002405_pt1 | contig 15278 bp, 10 predicted proteins | sample OrgLakmetagen987_FD_201849 | JGI IMG/M metagenome (GOLD analysis project Ga0307981, IMG submission 201849) | Saline water microbial communities from Organic Lake, Antarctica - #987 | ecosystem: Environmental > Aquatic > Non-marine Saline and Alkaline > Saline | place: Antarctica: Organic Lake... | reverse complement strand
GCGAACGAACACAATCAAACAAGCGGTCATTGGTGGTTGGAGCGACGACGAAAACGACAACGATGGAGGTACGATGAGGTACGGCGGCGATGCACGATGACAACGGAGGAGAGAAGAAGTGTAAAGGCAGAAGACTTGGTAGATGGTTTCCCCACAAGGAAGTTGCTGCTCAAGGTCGGCCTAAATCTCAAGTTCTTGCATGAGGCCAAAAAGGCCACGAAGAAGCAACTCTAACTATATCACATACATAAGCCAACAATACATACATTCAACGTACCGCAGTTGTTGGTGCTTGCCAATTGCAATTATTACATTACATAGTTTAGAGACTACTGTAAAGAAACCTGTGTGTGTGTGTGTGTGTGTGTGTGTGTGTGTGTGTGTGTGTGTGTGTGTGTGTGTGTGTGTGTGTGTGTGTGTGTGTGTGTGTGTGTGTGTGTGTGCATGCATGCTAGCAAAATGTGACGTCTGTACGGCGCCGTGTCCGCTTGTCTGTGCCGTCTGGCCGGTTCAGCCAGAACTTCTCCGATAGACGAGGTCCTTGAAAAGAATCCGCTTTGGCTTCGAAATATGATGGGGTGTGTCAAACTTGGTCATGTCGACTCGACCCAGCAGTGAAGTTTCTTGGTAAGTTCCGCAAACTACGCTCCAAAACCCAGATCCCCGAAACTTCAGAACACTAGGTGAACCACTGTGGCGCGCGCGCCGCGGCACAAAGAACAGACTACTGACAACTGACAGACATTATTTGGTCGGTCGGTAGTCGGTATGTACCGGTAGTCGTCAGCTGGTGCACAGTCGTAGCTACGATACCTGGTAGTGGTCCAGTACTGTAAGTCTAGCTACTCTACAGTATCTTATACGTAGAGACACTCAATCTAATACAATAGCGTATTAGATATTGTTCCTGTCCAAGCAACCTGCCTTACAGACTAGTATTTATTAAGCTCTAGAGTCGTCGAGACCCCGGGCCTTTCGGATAGAAAGGACAAAGGAAGGCGGCAATACAAGGTTACAAAAAGTAGTCGGGCGTCCGTGGGCTCTTGTGCCAGGTCTCATCTCTCGGTGCAGGATCAAATTGCGAGCTATATAAGTAAAATAACAAGAGGTGAGCACGGGTACGTATAAGGATCATATGATTGCACAAGGGACGGAATAGTCAGCGAATGCTCGTGTGTACTTACAACTTGCAATGATCATGAATCGTATCTTTCGCCGTTTGTTCAACAGTATCGTCCACCTCCATGATCGCGGCCTGATTACCACATCTGTAGCAATAATTTGGCGCCGAAAAGACCGTCACAACGGTTCGATTGTGTTGCCACTGGTAGCCTTCCATCACCAACTGATGCGCCCGAGCGATAAAGTGCAGGCCGTTAATGTGGGTAAACTGCTCAGTAATGTCTTGTCCGAACGTGTATCCAGCCCCCCGCGGTGAAATACCCCATCCGCATCTGCGAGGAAAAGAAGGAAAACAATGTATTAGTTAAAAGCCAAGAGCAGATCCCAACAACAGCATGTGCACAGCAATTTGCAACACGCGGTCACCGATTCGTCAACGTACCGATCATCTGGATCGGACCACACAAGATCACACATGGGTCCTTCGTGAGGAACTTCCTGCACTCTGTCCAGCTCACGCGCATGGTCTAGCGTGTCGATCGAAGGTGACAGTCCTCCGTGCAAGCAGAATATACGGTCCGAGACCACCGCCGTCATGGGCAAATAGTCAAACGTATCGGTAAAGTACTTCCAAACGTTGGCGTTTCCATACTTTCGAAGACATTCATCATAAAAGCCGTAAACCTGAGTGATCTGACGACTCTCGTGGTTTCCTCGAAGGATTGTAATGCGACCGCGGTATCGAACTTTCAAGGCCACCAGGAGCGTGACTGTTTCTAGCGAGTAATAGCCTCGATCGACATAGTCGCCCATGAAGAGGTAGTTTGTCTCGGGGCACGATCCTCCAATACGAAAGAGTTCTGCCAGATCATAGAACTGACCATGAATATCACCGCAAACAGTAACGGGAGCACTGACGGGTTGCACGTTGGACTCATCTCGCAGGATTTCCTTGGCCTGTTTTAGGTGTTTTTGGAGGGAGAAAATCGAAGACGTGTCAGACGGACAGACCTAAGCAACATGCCCGGACCATGGGGACGGTCACAATGGAGGTTCAAGCCGTAAACGGCACCTAAGCGAACGATTACAGCGTCTTTGCATTTAGAATATCCGTAAGATCCCATGGTAGGGTGAGAGCCGCGAAACCGCATTTCTTCCATCGGGTAAGCCAATAATCTGCAGCCACCGCACACCACGTAACGGTACAACGCGGATCTTCAGCTTCCTTAACGTACCTTTTCACACAACGCCTTTACTTCATTCTCTGTCAACGTATCACCAGCCCTCAGCCGTTCAATATGGTCTTCTAGCTTGGCGATATCGAAAGACATGGTCTCTGCTAATTAATAAGAATGAAACAAACACACACTCCACTCCAACCACAAAGTGCCAAATATTGCTCTCTTTGAATGCCGCAGTCTTTTGGCCTCTTCTCGTGTGCTCACGCAGCGTTTTTCGCTTGCACCCGTCTGAGGGGCTCCTTCGTTTCACGTAGCCTGGCGTACGATTTGTACGGGAAATGTTTTGGCGGGAACTCGTGAAACGGACGAACGAAGTCCTCCGAAAGCCAAGCCGAACAGAACCGACAGGGTTAGAGATAAGTACCAGTAGCCAATAGCCAAGTTGGAAGTTAGATGATGTAGAAAGCTACTCTACGGTAGCACCAAGCGCGACCTACCACGAAACTAAATCTCAATGCTCCCCAGTAGCTACTCGAGTAGTATGACACCGACTCGACTTCTCAGTCTCAAGTTATGCATTCTATAGCCAAGAACTCTCTACTAGTATCGAGATTAGGCTACACACTGAAAGGAAACGAGCCAACGCCTTAGTTTGTCGTTCAAAGGCTGCTCTCGTACCACTTCGCAGCGTAGTCCAGCTTGCTCCAGTTGTGCAGGCGTGGGCATTGCATCCTCCAAAGTCTCTTCTTCTTGTACTGGAATAAAGCACACCAATCGTCCTCCCTTTTTCAACAGTCGCTTACCGGCAGCGCGGTCACGCTGGATAGACTGCAAAAGTTCATCGATTGGTGCCATTTCGTTGTAATTGTTGCTCTCGCGGATGCCATACGGTGGATCGGTTATTATAAGATCAAAGGGTTCGTCTCCAATGACTGCTCTCGCCGTTGCTCGCAGCCCTTCGTCGGTAGAGTCGCCTTGTAGCAAGGCTAGCGGTTCCACGAGCTGTCTGGAAGAAAAGTCTTTTCGAATGTCGTCTCGGTTCACGAGACCGTTGTGCGAGATTTCGATACCCACAGTGCGACACGTTGGCGCAATCATGGCTGCCGCCAAAAAAATGGCACACGATCCAGCGTACGGGTCCAAAATCGTGTGACCGGGTCGGACTCCAGCAACGTTGCACAAGGAAAAAGAGGCTATCGGACAGAGCGGTGTATTGGTGACGCAGATGCGAGTGTTGGGTGCAATACCTGATACACGCCGTCCGGATGCGATTTGGCGCGCCAAGACCTTGGGAGACGTACTCTCCAGTCCGTCAAAAGCATAAATCTTGCAACCGGGCTGCTCGAGATCCACCTTGCCCCCAAACTGTAACATGATAGGCTTCAAGGCCTGTAAAACCTCCCTCTCCAGCGACATGGATCGAGCGTGAGCACCATACCGTTTCTCTTTGACGGATCCCGAAATTTTTCCGTAGTGTCGAGCGCGTACGCACCAGGTGGTATTTTCGTTCACCTGTCCTCGTTTCAGGTCGTCAAAGCTGCCGTTGCTCGACACCAACGCGACCACATCCGTGTAGGTATTTCCCTCGGCCATTACCTCATAGAGCGCATGAGCTAGAGAGCACCGCTCTATTGCCTCAACCAGAGCTTCACGTGGTACGTGGTCGGAGACTGTCACGTACTGCATGGCTTGGTTGTAAGAGGCAATGTCGGCGACACCCATATCGGCAGCCCCGGTGTAATTCAGAGCATTGCGGAAGAGGATCGAATTTGCCGATTCTTCGAAAGTTCCTCCAAGTAACGCCATAAGCGCGCCTTGGAGCTCTATATGACGGAACTGAAGACTGTATCCCTCCACGCCTTCACCTCTGTGATGGAAACAGTGAAAGGCGGTGAGAAGCTATCATCGAGTGGCACAGCGGAACCACAATGTCTCTCAAAGGGAGATGGCACTCACTTCCAATGAACCAACAACTTCTCAGGTGTTTTCCCTAAACGTAGGCCGGATTCGACGTCACTCTGCACGCTGTCGTCGACATCGACGACTGTCCGTAGGATGATGTCCCTTCTTGCGATCGTCCGACTCCTTGGAAGCAATGTGAAACTAGAAACGCTCGTCGAGAATAACAGAACTGCTGAAAACTTTGACCACAAAGATAAACTGTAAGCGGGTGACATGATGCCCATTCTAAGACGTCGATATTGTCGGGCCGAGATTGTCTCCTTTTTGCATCAGACTTCCCATGGTCGATATTGGCACTTCGTTTTGTGGTCTCTTTTTCGTTTCTGAAATACATATCAAGCGTCTTTCATCGTCGGTTTCTCGCCAGAGCCACGAAACTTACTTGCTCATCTTTTGCGCTCTTTCGCCGACCGTATTCTTTCTTATTCATCTCTGCGCTTGGTCGACAACAAACAACCAACACACAATAAGCCCACCCAATATAACCATGGCAAGCGCTTCTCCACAAATGAGCGAACAAGCAGAGGACTCTGATGGTGACTCGGAAGTTGCTTTCGCTTCCATTGACTTTTCTGGAGTCAACTTTGACGTAGAAGGAAAATATGGCCAGGATGCGCTCGATCCTATCGAGAAGCTCACCGACGACGACGTTCTGGTGCTAGGCTGGGACCGTGAGTTTGTGTTCGGGAACTTTACTGGACTAGAAGATGTCAAGGCATATGTTGTTCCGAGGCTTCTGAATCTGGGCAAGCTCTTGGCCTCTGGAAGATATGCAGACGCTCTTCGTGGCGAGGTAGCTCAAGACTTTTTCCAAGGCATTGTTGACGAAGCGACGACCGTTGGTAGCATCCGTCAACAAGTGATTTCCAAAGGAAACTCCATTCCATCCTGTCTAGAGATGGAGTTGCTCGGAGTTGCTGCTCTGAATCTCTTTTTGCAAAGCAATTATACGGGACCGACCGTCGAGGACGACGATGCAAACGCTTTGTCCAATATCAATCCTCATTCTTGCTTTGCAAGTCTGCTGATTTCCAGCGTGGAGTCCAAGGATCGAGAAGCTGAAGAGGAAAAGAAGGAGAGCGTAACAACCAAGCGGAATGTCAAGTATCAGAACGCTGTTCTCTCCGAGCTGGCTGTTGCTGGTGAGTGGCCTTGCCAGGTTTGTAACCTTCCGTACTTTCTGTTGGTAGCAAGGTCTATCCTTTCGACTCTCGCAGACCCCGCACGTGCTACTTGGATGAATCTGGACTCTACCGGAGACAATGAAGGATTGAAGACAGCTTCTAAAACCTTTCTGCGCTGTGCTTCCAAGCTTACGGCAGCTCCCCTTTGGAATGCCAGAGCCGCCGTGGCCCACGAACGACTCTTGCAGGCACAAGAACCCTCCGTTGAACTTTGGGATGAAGTGAATGTCGCCTTTCATAAGACTGCCAAAAGCTTTTGCCCGCCACACGTTGATGGATCCAAGCCGGATAAAGTTGCTGCCACAGTGATGCTCGAACAGGGATTGGCGGAACACCACTTTGACCGGCATGAAAAAGGCAAGAAGAGCTTTAAAAACGCGCAACAGTATTCAGGACTCACCGTTGAGGTTACTGGAGCCATCGGCAAGCGCACTAAGTTTCAGCAAGAAGCCACTGCACAGATGCTTGTCCGCGCGCGATCAGTTGCTACTGATGGTAAACAAGACAAAGCTCCAGATGAGATGGGGAAAGACAGCGAGCTGGTCAAGCAGCAGATGATAGAACACGCAGAAGATGAAATTCTGTTAGAAAGAGTCAAGTTTGACGAAGAAAAAGAGAACGAAGTTACCCCTTTGACTATTCTAGACCAATCGATCTTGTTGGCGCTGTGTCTTGACGTCAAGAACAGCAACCCAGCTGACGGGCTAACGGGAGAAGAGATGGGCGCGTTCCTGGCTCGAGTACTTGACAACCACGACGACTGGATGGTTTACTCTACAGGGCTTTTGGAGCGGGCTTGGCTTGAGTTCGAGCGGAACCACGCCCGCGAAAGAGCTATTCTGCAGATACAGGCACTCGCGGATCAGCATACGAACAGGCTTACCATTACACAGTCCACCAGACAAAGTTTGGAAGATTCCGCGCCGGCTCAGGAACGACTCATGAATCTCCACAATATTGTTTACCCGCCACGTTGGTCGATGGTTGCCGATCTTGCAAACAGGTATGCGGGCATGGGAATCGTTACGAGCGCAGCGGAACTCTACACGGATATCGAATTCTGGGACGAGGTAGTCGAATGCTACCGCCGTGCCGGGAAAGTTTCAAAAGCAAAGGAGATCGTCGAGGAGCGCCTTGCCACCGAGGAAACCCCCCGTATGTGGTCCGCTCTTGGAGACTTGACGAAAGATCCGACGCACTACGAGCGTGCTGTGGAGTTATCAAAAGGGAGATTCTCGACGGCATACATTTCACTTGGCCAGCATTACTTCGATAAAGGTGAAATGGAAAGAGCGGCACTGAATTACGAGAAAGCTCTGAAGAATCGTCCACTTGCCCCAAGTGTTTGGTTCCGACTCGGGACTATCAGCATGCAGGTCGGACGATGGGACAGGGCTCTTCAAGCGTTTTCAGAAGTCGTCCAGCAAGAACCAGAAGAAGCGGACGCTTGGGCCAATGTTGCAGCTGTTCATCTGCACAACAAACGTCCCAAAGCGGCGTACCCAGCCCTGGTCGAGTCTTTGAAGTACAGCCGAAACAACTGGCGTGTCTGGGTTAGCAAGTTATACACATGCCTTGACCTTAAAAAGTACGACGAGGCAATCCAGGCCTGTAATGTCATTCTGGATTTGACGGACGAAAAGCAAGCATCCGAAGGGGGTCCGATGATGGAAGAGAAATGCATTCGGGCTATTGTCGGTGGATCTCTGACCCAGTTCCGAAAAAGTGGAAGCGACGAGGCCGCTTTAGATTCATCCCGAAGAACCTTGACTCGCGTCAGCAATCTCTTGGAGCGTATTAGCACCACGTCGCATTCCAAGCCCTGGGTGTTCGAGACGATTGCTGCCTTTAATGAGCAAATCGGAAACGATGCAAAGGTGCTTGAGAATCTAATGAAAGAGTATCGCTTGCTCCAGGCGAACGTGGGCTGGGAAAAGGAAGACTTCAAGCTGCGCAAGGTCTGTGAGCTGGTGTCTAACATTGCTCAGATCCATCTTCATGAAGGAAGTCGTGAGAGTATCAACAAGGCTCGCTTCCTTGTACGTGGTATCGTCAAGAAAGTCCGCCTAATACGCGAAGGCGACGCACCTATACCGGAGGAGTTTGTTCAAACAGAGCAGCTTCTAGCAGAGATCGAAACAAAGTTAAAGAGCCTTTAAAATGACTAACTTATAAATCTACGAATGAGTTAATTGGAAGCCCTTAGACCTACGTCGGTTGCGTCAGCATCATCGTCTTCAAAGCAATGCATTCCGTTTTTCGAGACTTCTCGAGCTTCATCAACCACGCGCTGCACGATTTCATCCACCGACGGAATATCGTTAATCATTCCCATTGACTGCCCAATAAACTGAACGCCGTGATCCAGACTTCCGTCGACTGTTGCAGCCTGGATGGCTTGCGTTGCGGCACCAAACTGAGCAATCACAAACATCTTGTCCCATTGCGTCAACAAGCCCGGCAGGACTTTCCACAGCGGAATGTTTTGCTGACGGGCAGCTTGAAAGGCCCTATACACCACTGTGGCAAAGAATGGTCTAGACGCCATGAGACTTGTCGATGTAGATGTCCTTAGAACACGTGCGGGGATACCATCAAAGTTACTTCCGTATATTGTCTCGGATTCATCCGCCATGGCCACTGCCTCTTTCATCTGCTGCGCCAATGGACTGTCAGTCGAAACCGCAAACCTCGATCCCATGGCCACCGCATCGGCACCCAAGGCCAGGGCAGCAGCAAGCCCTCTTCCATTGGCAAAGCCGCCGGCCGCAACCAATGGTGTATCTGGAAATCGTTGTGCCAGAGACGGAATGAGAACCAATGAAGTCACGTCGCCGCCGTGCGCCGCGGCCTCGTGCCCCGTCACCATGAGAGCATCGGCTCCCGCTTGAATGGCCGCCGCCGCATGCTTGGCGTTGGTAACTGTCGAAAGCAAAGTCCCCCCGTAACTGTGAACGCCCTCGGCAATCCAATCTGCCTTGCCGAGCGACACGTTAATCAATGGGACTTGTTCTTCCAAGGCGACCGCAGCGTTCTCGGCAGCTCCAGGCATTAAGAGTGTGGCACCGATTCCAAAAGGCTTGTCGGTCAGGTCTCGAATGCGAAAGATAGCTTCTCGCGTTTCCTTTTCATTGAGAGGGCCCGTTGCGACTGTCAAGATGAGACGATGCAAATGTTAGTCAGTATGGTGGGCGTTTTCATACTGCACGAGTGTGTCATGTACTTACGAATTCCGACGCCGCCGGCATTCGAAACTGCCGCCACAAGCTCCGGAGTTGAGATCCAGCTCATACCGGGTAACAGAATGGGATAGCGACATTTCAGTAGCTTGGTGATCCGTGTGCTGACAGCTGGTTGAGCCGCCATGGTGTGAAAAAAAAAAAAACCAAAAGTGAACGACGCGATCCGATTTGTGACACCTATCCGGGTCTAAAGTAACCGTTTTTCCGTTTCACCATGTGTGTCGTAGGTCAGCCGAGCGTGCAGCGACCAACAGCTGCAAATTCGCAAATTCGCAAATTGCAATTCGTTCTTATTCGTCGCCGTTTCAACCCCATTCTCAGCAGCACTGTTCTGATTGATGAAACGGTGAAAGAAGGGAGGGGAGAACCAAAGCCTTCCTCGCAACTCGCAACTCAAAGCGAATAACGAGTGCGCAAAGCCAAATCCACAACCACCACAGCCATGGACGACATTATGGAGCTGCCAAAGTTACGCGTTGACGACCCTGGCCTGCTGCCTGACGTCGATTCCGTCAAGACGAAGCTTCTCTTCGTGTTAATCGTTTGTTTGTGCCTTTGCCCGTTTACCACGAGCTCCTTGTTGTACATTTATGCAAATCTAATCCAAAGGGATTGGATATACTATCCAGGCCAAGAGCCAACATCATTTGTGGTGCAGTTCATCGCGGTCTTGGTCTGTTCCCGAGTTCTCGGCCATCAAATCAGCACATGGAATCGTTCCTTGTTTGGTCTTTTCAAGAGTTCCATGTTGGCGACCACTCGGGGGGTGGTTTGGAGCGTTTCGACGATATGGGGTGTTGTTGCTAGAGTTGAGAGAAGATACTTTGGCCGTCCGGAAGACGATCAAGACGAACACGAAGATCAAGACAGTGCAAATGAAGACACTGTCACGGCAGCACCTGCAGCAAACGAAAATACGACAGACGACATTACCCGCGATGGGGATGCTGAAAGTAAGGACGCTGGCTACTACTTTTCACTCCTCGACGACGTCCCTGAAGCAGACTCTGACTATGTTTCCGCTGGAATCTCAAAAATCGTACTTTCCCCAGCCTCGACCATGCGGACAGCGTCCGAGTCAGCCTCCTGCGTTATCTGCGGCGAATCGAAGCAAGTGGGAACCGAGTTCTGTACCCCTTGCACTGCAGCGATGGTTGAAATATCATCGCCAGAAAGCCAACCACCTGTCCAACGGAAACGCCCCATGGAAAGTACCTCCTGCTGTGAGGTCTGTGGGGAGCAAGTCAACTCGATGGAAGCAGCAACGGATGGGGCACGATGCAATATCTGTCTATCAGTCCTGCCGCAGTTTGCCAGTCCTAGAGAAGTCACCTATTCGGTACCATCACGAGACGATTCTGATTCCATCAGTCGACGACGACTGGATTTCGATAACTAGGATACAACGATACTGGCAACAGCAGTGAAACTGTAGTAGAATCGATGGATCTCGTGTCACCGCTCGAGTCGCTGAGTCAAGTGTCTTTTGAATCTGAACCAGCCGTTGAATCTAACTTCAAATACCTCTTTGTTGTACTGGCGAGCTCTAGAATAAAACATTCGGTTTGCTACGTAAGACCAATGGGCTAGCCCCACGAACAACAATACGACTGGTAGTCTGACTCTAATTCAACACTCGGACTGGCGCGAGAGGATAAGTACCAATAGTTAATGATGTAGGGTTCACCCATTTTTCAATATCAAGACTTATGTGTGTAGTCGTACTCTAGTAGTCTAGTCGAAGCTACGGTAGACTTCTCGTAGTCTACCAGCTACCAGTAGTACCTCTCCAGGTCTAGGTTCCAGTGTGTACTCTAGTTTAGTCTACTGCGTCCCTTTTAGGGACGGCCAAAACGCATGCAAACCGCGCAAACCGCGCAACCGACCGGCTTCCCAAAACTTCAACCTCCATGATTACAGTATAGTTAACATCGACAACTCGTCGCAGACATAACACCAACGTCTCTTCTTTTCGGCCATAACAACCCGCCTCTCACCATTGTCCCACAAGTAGGGACCTCGGCCATCATGAACGACGACAAGAACCAACGCTCCGACTCATTTTATAGTGCCGAAGGATCGGCTCAAAGCAGTAATGAAGCGTCTTGGAAAGACAGCCAGACCGAGACGCAGTCCATCACATCGGACGATGAACCAGCCGACGGCGAGTTGGGCGTCCTCATCAAGAGTTTGGAAGAAGATTCGGCACCACTCTCCAACCAAGTGGCTGCCGTTCTCGAGCGAACCCTGACGGACGAACTGAGCCGTGAGCACGGTGAAGCCGTTTACGGACACCCGCTGTCGGTGGAAAAGGCCATGGAACTCATGCCTCCTGTACCGGGTGGTATTGTTTACGATGCTTTGATTATACCCGACGATTTCTTTGAGAATGGCAAGCTAAGAAAGGGATTGACTAAACGAGATTTTGATCTAGAAAAACAAACGATTAAGCCTCGCCGACCGTCGTTGCCCGTGACATACACGGACTTTTTCTCGTCCTTGACCAAGATCGACGGGCCGACAGGCCCGAGGTATATATTCTATGGTGTATTGAGTGGATGGCCGTCGCTTCGATGCTTTGAGCTCGTGAGTTTGGAACAAAAGCGTCAAGGGGTACCGTTTCCGTCACCAAAAGACTTTTTGGCTGGGCAAATTCTTTGGAGCAACGTCTGGACCAACGAAAAGGAAGGCGCCCGCGGAGTGGAACCAAAGCCAAGGGACGCAACGAGAATATATCGAGTAAAACTGCAGGGCGCACCTTGGACCATGCAAGGATGGTCTAGAAAAAGTCTCGGCTTTGCCTTTTGGTTCGAGGCACAACGAGTAGAAGCACCACGATTGCTCTACGGAACAGACATGGTCAAGCTGTTGAGCGACAACGATAAGTGCACACGCGTTCACATGATATCACACCGGTACGCCGTAGCCCGGGAGTCTCCTAGGGATCGATTGACGTATCATTCCATCGTACTGCTCGAATGGGAGACGGGAAAATACTGTACGGTTGTCGAAGCCGCATATCTCAACGGTATTGGAGGGTACAAAGGCAAGAGCAACTGGTACGACGACAAGGACGACAAGAAGATCACCGCCTTGTATAGCGTCTTTCCACCCGAAATGATTTGTCCATGGAAGACTACATCGGCAGAGATTAGAGCCTACGATGTAAAAGCCAAGACGTTGGACGAGTTCAAGGAATATATTACCAAGTATCAGGGAAATACGAATCGGTTTGTGGACCCACGCTACACCTTTTCGCATGCAGCACGCCTAACGTTTCGATCTAAGTCACACATTGCCCAAGTAAGTTGATTGTCGTATACTTGGAGCATTGCTCGTGTCTTTGACCGTTGCTCACGCCATCCTCCTTTGTCGTTATTCCATGGTAGTATCTCGTGAATTATAGTCTCCGAGACACAGTCTACTCCGAGCTCAAGAACAATTGCCAAACGTTCGCCGCCGACTTATGCTCATTTGTTGCCGGCAAGAGGGGCATTGCGCCGTTTCACCCAGTCAACCGAATCGAGTACCAGAACCGAAATCACCTCTTCCTCTACGATTTCCACATGTACGAATCCAAACAACAGAAACGAGCTTCCGCCACCAAGAAAAAGTAGACACTCTCAAAAGCTGCATCGCACTTTTATACATAGACTCTTTAATGATGAACTAAGGGTTTTATATTACGTTACGAATATGTGTACGTTGCAATAACGCCCCATCTCAATCGTACATTGCATCGTCGTCATTGTCATCAGCGCCCCCATTGCCGTTGGAGCCTCCTCCTCCACCAGAATCATCGGTGCCGAATCCAAAGCCTCCGTCCATCAATAAGTTGGCAGCAAGTGCTTCATTCTTGTCACACGCCAGGTACGCTTGTGCCGCTTCCGAGCGGTCAAAACCCATGTCCGCCAGTCGATCGACTGCCGCCATTTCTTCTTCCGTCAAGTGCAACACCTGTTGGCCACCGCCGCCGCCACCAGCACCACCGCCAGCACCACCCATCATGCCCGCCATGCCTTCTCCACCCATGGCTTGCATCATGAATTGCGAAAGCTGTTCCGGTGGCATTTGACCAATCATCTGCGCGGTAGTACGAAGTTGATCGGGAGAGAGCCCCATCATGGCAGCCATCTGGTTGAGTTCCTCGGAAGACATGCCTTGAATCATTTGCGCCATTTGCGCGGGATTGCCCATGCCTTCCATCATACCAGCTCCCGCCATGGCGCTGTCGCCCGCAGGCGGAGCGGGAGAGGATCCTGACGAGGAAGGAGCCGCGGTGACGGGTTCGTTCATCATTTGCAAAAACAAGGCTTGGTTCGCGTTAATCTCTGCCAAAAGGTCGGGCTGCTGTTGTCCAATCTGCGTCAGGACTTGTTGCAGCATTTGCGGATTTGACTGCACGAGACGACGAAGATCAGCAAACTGGGCGTGATTCCGCAGAGCCTGCAAGGTTGGTCCAGTGCTACCAGTACCAGTGGATCCACTGCTCGCCGCCGGAGTTGCAGCACCGCCCGTCGCCAAGGCTGCCGCCTGCTGCATACCGTCGGGGATTCCATTGGTCAAGAACTCCACGGCAATGTCGGGATTACCACTGGCTGCACGAAGGCAGTGTCGGACTTCTGGTTCCGGAAATCCCATGGCCACCAAGCTCTCTAGCGCACCACTGGGGAATTCGTCCCGCGCCGGTGCGGCTGGAGCCACAGCTTCCGCGGCGGGTGCCGTCGCTGCCGGAGTCTTGGTCTCGGTAGCAGCGACTGCCGCTGGCGTTGGCGGAGTAGGTGTGGCGGCAGCAGCAGCAGCGGGTACCGCCGCAGGCTTTTTGGGTTTGGTGACCATGACTACCAAAAAGTCGTTCTCCTTGACGGAGCAGGACGCAATCGTATCTTCATCTTTGAGAACCTTGCCGGAATGAATCAGCTTGAGCGTGGAAGCGGGGAGTTCAGAGTTGGTGGTTTCCTGTATCAATGAGAATAGTTAAACACGTGAGCGATGCGCACATGGTAGTCGTACATATAGATATATATATTGTGGGAGACTGTGGGTTCTAAACAGTACGCCTGAATAACTCCACTACGAGTACCCGAAACGAGCGTTCTCACGTACAATGGTTGCCTTGACTTGCGCCACAGTGCTCGTTTCATCCACTTTGATTTCGAATTTCCCTCCTTTGAGAGTCTTTACCAAGAGCTTCATGACTTTATTGGTACTAGTTCGGATGGGCTAAAGACGACAACCCTTTCAACTGTACTTAGTGTGCTCTCCCTCTCGTCTCTCGTCTTTTGTTATCGTCGACGATGTTTCTCGAAGCCTGACGATCCAGCAGAAACAATGTCTGTACATGTCGCTATGATTAAATAAACGGTACTCACTACGACAATTCTGACTATATTGATAAGTGATTCGTACTCTTTATTAGAGAGTATTTAATTTGCAGCTCTCATCAGCATCAAGTCTTGGACTTTCTGTTAAAACTAGGGAAACACGATCACGCCTAGGACATTCAATCGTCGGCTGTAGTGTGATGATGCTTTCAATAGTCGATCTATAAGGAGAGTCAATCAAACTATTCTTACGATGGGATTAATAAAGAAGAATGAACAGTTACTGGTGCCCATTTGACGCCCTTCTTGAGGATCGACGCATACGTCGGTGCAGATGCGGCTTCTTTCTGTTCTGTAATATTTTCATTGGTCTGTACCTCGAACGTCTGTCCGCTGACTCCAGATCGAAACTTCCTCGATATCGGATTCTCAACACGCTCCTCGGAGGGAGGCAGCGGTGATTTGAGGAGTGTATTCACATGGCAATGACCTAAAAGGACGTCTCGGAATTTTCGGAACAAACTGCCTTGAAGAGGTTTCGTAAAAAAATCGGCAAGCATTTCTTCCGTGGGACAATACACGACAGAAATTTTTTTCGGACTCGAAACGGTCTTTCATAAAGAAATATCGGATGTCAATGTGCCGGGACTTCTGTCCGCACGATGCTCGACCGTTCTTTTCGAGACGGATGGCACTCTGGTTATCCTGATAAAAAACATTGTCTGGGAGCTCGTATCCTTGCTCAGCCAAAAGCATTTTGGCCCAGATGACATTGGGTAAGTAATTCCTTGACCCGACAACTTCTGCTTCGGTCGAACTCTTGGTGTTCAATTTTTGTTTTGTCGACTTGCACATGAGTGCGCCTTGACCAAGGGAAAATGCGCCACCGGTGTGACTCTTCATGTTGTCGTGCACTGCATAGGACGCGTAGACCCAAGATGCGTTGGCATTGAGACTATCCGCTCCAAGAATGAGAGCAAGACCCAAGGTACCATTCAAATACTGTAGAAGCCTGACTAACTTATCCCAGTCTTTTTCCGTGCTGCACGAAACCCGGGTACAAAGGAAAGCAACGGCGAGCTGTAGGTCAGTCCTGGCTCGCTTCGACACGTACAAAAGTTTCGCGACGATGCTGTGGAACAATTCACTTTTTTTTTTCGAGGTGTTCGGACTTGTCGTTGATGGCAAAAAGATCTCTCTTTGCTGGTGTTGCTGCGACTCTTGAGGCGTCCATGCCCGAATCGGCGATTGCTTCTTTTAGAT
>Ga0307981_1002402_pt1 | contig 15293 bp, 12 predicted proteins | sample OrgLakmetagen987_FD_201849 | JGI IMG/M metagenome (GOLD analysis project Ga0307981, IMG submission 201849) | Saline water microbial communities from Organic Lake, Antarctica - #987 | ecosystem: Environmental > Aquatic > Non-marine Saline and Alkaline > Saline | place: Antarctica: Organic Lake... | reverse complement strand
GACCTCCATCTGTTCGGACACTTTTTTCTTGGTCGGTAACGCGAACGTCTGTCCGCTACCTCCAGATCGAACTTTCTCCAATATAGGATTCTCAACATTCAGGGTTCTGGGCAGCTGCACGGGGCAACGCCATTGACATTGACGACCATGACACCGATAGCCGCCGCTAACAACCTCGTCGTAGTTCTTAGCTGTATACTAATGCTGCACGCACCCCGATTTGCTGGCGCGTTTCTCGCGGCACGAGCGCCATTTCGAATCTTCCGACACGGCATGGTATCGTCTGCACAGTTGGAAGTGGAGCAAAAATTTGCTATTCTCGGTCGCAACATGGACGAGTTACAAGGTCAGATACGACAAGCTGGCTTTGAGCTGGATGCTTCCATTCAAATGGTTGATTGGTACTTTGACGCCAAAGGTTCGAGCGTTCTCGCCGTCCGAGACCATTGGTTGAAATATCGACAAGTGACGGATCGAAACGGTGACTGGCAGTTGAAACGAGGCCAGCCAAAGGGCCGAGACGAGGGTCAGCCAAAGGGCCTTACTGCCTACTAAGAAATCGAAGGACTTGACGCCGTGAAGACTGCGTGTCAAGTTTTATTAGCATTTAGTTCGTTTGGAACGAGCAGTGATGCAGCTCTTGGCAACTCGTTTCAAAGTCACCTTATACCAATACCCGTACTTGGTGGTCTAGAACCATTTGCGCGTATAGTAACACAGCGATCGAGCTGGAGGTCTACGCCTGCGAGCCTCTATATGGATATGTCGATAGATCTGGACTCGACAGACTTTCATTACTCAGTGGGTGAAGTCGAGAGCGTCGTGCACACGGAAGAAGAAATATCGGCTGCTCGAACTCATGTGCAAGAATTAGTCGCCAAACTCTGCAACGGAGTGCCAGATCCTGCAAGGGGAAAGCTCGAGTACTTTTTGAAACGAAATCGGCCCGATATATACGAGGATTGCGTCCAAAGCGGCACCATTCCCTCGAACTGAATGAGTACCTTGCGACGACTGAAACGCCAGCACCACCAAACGTTTTCCGACCAAATGATCGAGCAGGTATACTCTTCTTATCGTATGTAGTCCAGTTCAAAGTTGAAATTGATGCGTTTTTCGTGACGCCTAGTTGTAGCGAAGCTTACGAGACTACCTGGTAGTCTAACTAGCTCTAGTCTAGTCTACGGTATGGTTGTCGATCGATCGATCGATTTTCACAAATATTTGCGGCTGTGCTCCACACGCGCGAACAACGCGCGGAGAAGCGGCTCGTGCCCAACCAAAAACTCGAAAAGTTGTTTGTCGTTTCATTCTTTCACCATGGCGACAGCAGCTGGATCCCACGCGCAGATTGAATGCTCCAGCCAACCCCTGGATATCTCGTTCCATCCGTCGCGACCGCATTTGGTTGCCGCTGCTCTGGTGGATGGAACAATTGAAGTGCACGACTTTGAATATCTCCTTGACGAAGCCAACCAGCACAACGCGACAAGGAACGATGATGTTTCGGATGACGAACAAGATACTATCGTCTCTTCTACAGCTGTCCATACACAGCTACTAGCTTCCAAGTCGGAGTCCTTGGCTGCCAAACAAGCTTCTGCGCGAGCAATTTCCTTTTCGGCCGACGGCAGTAATTTTTTCACGGGTGGCAGTGGAGGAGATCTAGCTTGCCTGGATGCAGAAAGATTCTGTACTTTCGCCGCGAACTCGTCGTCCAAAGGATCCATTTCGTGGCGTATCCCAGACGCTGCGTATCATAGACAACCGATACAAATCATACACGAGATGCCGGCCAAAAAGACTCACTCTCTCATGGTAACAGGAGACGAAGCAGGAGGCGTGCGCTTGTGGGATCCTAGGCTCTGCTCTAGCCACGGCAACAACAACAGTTTCAAAAGCACTAGTTCAACACAAAAACCAACAGGCTGCGTCCATAGTTGGAAACAACACGATGATTATGTCTCTGGCATTGAACATTCCAGCGACGGAAACACGCTGGTGGTGAGCTCGGCAGACTGCACCCTTTCAGTCTACGATTTACGCATGGCGAGTCAAACCCAGGACCGCGAAAAGGTCGTTCGACGCTCGGACGACCAAGAAGACGAATTGCTGTCTGTCAAAATTATCAAGAATGGACGCAAAGTTGTCGCTGGGACGGGCGAAGGTGTCCTGAACGTGTGGAGCTGGGGCACTTGGGGCGACGTGAGTGATCGTTTTCCCGGCCATCCAGCTAGCGTTGATGCTCTGTTGAAAGTGGACGAAGATACTCTATTGACTGGTTCTTCCGATGGTCTCATTCGAGTAGTGTCCATCCATCCCGATAAAGTCCTGGGAATTTTGGGCGATCACGACGGTTTTCCCATTGAAAAGTTGCAGTTCAATTCAGACCGCCAGTTGGTGGGTAGCGTGACGCACGACCCCATAATTCGACTCTGGGATGCTAGTCTCTTGCAAGAGAAGATGTGCGATAACGACGATGAGGGTGAAGATGTAGAGATGGACTTTGCTTCTACTTTGGGGGGAGTGGCTGCGACTGCGACTTCAAACACTGCAACTGCCAAGGCTCAAGGAAGTGACGACGAATGGGACGATATGGATGAAGACGAGTCGGACGCAGATGCAGACAGTAACGACAACGACAATGATGATGACAATGATGATGACGATGATAGCAGTGACGGTGGCGGCAATAAAAAGGACACTGCCAACGACAAGCGCGCCAAGCGTCTTCAAAACGACGACAATGCACAATTCTTTGCTGATTTGTAACCACACTAATTTTATTAATAATCAATGTCTTTGACGCTATTTAGAAATCTAATCCTAGTAGCTAGCTACGAATACACGTGCGAAGGTAGTTGCACTAGACCCTTGGCACCTAAAAAGGGCAACGCGTTGCCCACGCCAACACGAAGTGTGAATTCGGTCGGGTCGCTTCCCGACAGCGTCCACAAAATTTCCGAAACAAACCGCTTGACGTGACTCTGTGGCCAAGTCAACAAGCGAATCAACTTGTAGCGTAAGGTACCCGCTGGTGCATCCAACGGTTTCATGTTCTTTTGGGAGCTACCGCTGGTTTCTTGCGCTGCCACGAGAAGTTGAAAGGTCCGTTCGTTGGCTGTGGGAAAGACGCGCTCTCTTGTGACATGACAAAACACCTCGCTGGCCTGACAAGAGCGGTAGACCACTACCAATACCGGCAAAGCAGCAGCGGCTCCATCCTGATCCAGCAACGCGTCCTCAATCACTCTGGACACTTGCCGGTCCAAAAAATCCAAAAGTGAAGCAACGGCTCCATGCTGCGCCATGTGGTTGAAAAACGTCGGACTCGCGTCCATGAGAACCTGGCAAGTGGCCAAGGCAATATCGGTAGACTGCAGTGCTGTCGCTGCTGCTTCTTTTGCTGTCAACAGACTGCCGGCGGCATGCATGCTTAAAAGAACGAGCAAGCAACGGGCCAGTCGATCGCCGGGTTTTGGATCCACCAAGTCGCGGCCCACACGTAGCGCATAAAAGGTTCGCAGTATTTCCAAAGCGAGCTCTGCTTGTTGTTGCTGCAGCTGCAGCTGATAATGGCCGTCGTCATTCCTGTTATAAACGGCATTCTCAGAGAACGACGACTCTGCTAGAGGCTTGCGGTTGCACGTTTCCAAGAGATCCAGCAAGACGGAGCGGTAGGTAAAGGGCTGTTCATGTTGCTGCTGTTTGTCTGCAGCAGTCAACGCCTGGGACGGATCGACCGTCGTTTCTTCCACCAACCGTTTAGCGGGTGCATAGGTGACCAGCATGTTGTGAACGTTGCGCACCAAGGAAAGTGCCAAGGCTGTGTCAGCTACTGTATCTTGCAAGCGCACCAACAGTCGCAGCAGTCGCTGAAACAGGCCCAAGTCGTGCACCATGAACGCATAGGCAGTTTGTAGCACCGCGTTGGCTCCCTGCACGGGATTCTCATCGTACGTGGCATAAAATAGCAGTTGCGAGACCCACCGCGCGGTCTGAATATCATTACTACTGCTGCTACCACCACTGCAACTACTCGGTACGACCACAGCCACGGTGGCTTGGTCATCGAGCACCAAAAGGTACAATTCCAACATGTCGTGCGACTTCCAACGCGTCAAGGCCGTCGTTGTCATGGCATTTGTATTGGCAGTATTGCTACTCGTGAAGCTGGAAGAGAGGTGTATTTGCAAGTACCAGCGCAGCCAGTTCTTGCTTGTACGGAGAATCTCCGACAGTAGTGCTGCTTTGTTGTTGTTGTTGTTGACAGAGGAGGAATCGTCCTCTCGTGCTCGCCACTCGTTCAGAGTGGTGGTAACAAGTCGCTCGTCGTTGTCGTCGTGGTGCCAATCTGAACAATTCGACGCATCGTTTTCAGTAGTGCTGCCTCCAAGTATCAGTAGCAAGTGACGCCGCAAGCCGTGCGAAGCTTGCTCTACTGCAGTTGTTGTTGTTGTTGTTGTTGCTGTATCGTCGGTCGAGGTCGAATGCCCTCCACTAAACAAGATTGGTTCAAGTTCCTCGTTCCATGTTGCTAGTTTCTCGCACAGCGCGTCGTCGTCATTATTCTCTTTGAGAGCTGCACGGGACTGCAGGATCTGCCACAGGCGGTCCGGGAAGGACTCTGCTGCTGCTGCTGCCATGGTGGTTTGTGTGTTCGTGTGTTTGTGTCGCGCTATTCTTTCGTTTTCTTGCGAAACCCTATCCCTAACTAATATTTAGTTCGCGCCAAAACTATAGTAGTGGTTTTTCGTTTCGTTCTCTGCGAGATCTTTCAAAACATGAAACGGAATAACACGACCGTTGTCGCCACAACAATTAACAATAACAATAACAATAACAACGAACTACCAACTGCTTTCCTACCGGTACCAGTTGTCTGCATACTCTACAGCACCCTGCCTGTCTTGGAAACGGGCCTTCGCGAGAGCGAAACCAAAGCAGAGCGTCAGTCCTTTCGCCGATACTATATCTTGGCCTCAAGTTACGCACTACAGAACAATAATAACAACACCAGCATCGTGTAGCACTGGCTCAAAGCACACTGATAGCGAGCGCCAAGATCCAATCCATACTGCAGTACTTCAAGATGCAAGATCCAGTCGCCGAAATCGAACCAATCGTCATGTCACTTTCGTCGATTCCTTTGCTAGTAGGAGACAACAATAGCAACACCAGCAACAACAACAACAATACCAACACCGATAACGCTGAAGTAGCAGAGGAAGAGTCGCTCTCCAGTGGTTGCATATTGGGCCATGATTCCACCGCCGCCACCGCCGAACCCACCGAACAGCAAGAGCCAAGCACCTTGCAGGTCGACGCCATGAATACTCCCACGACTAGAGAAACGGCTTTGGAGAAACCCTCAGCCAAGTCTCCTACTGCCCAACTACAGCAAGAAACCTCGGTGCTGCCGTGGTCGCAAGTGCTCGCGAGTCCCACCGTGGCCATATTTTCACCTAGCTCCACCGACACTCACGACACTACTTTTTACGCCACGGGATTGCGCCTGGCGGCAGCACGCGCCAAACAAACAAACCACGCCAATCGTCGCTGTCTCGCCGTCTTGTTGGATATCACGTCGCTGTGGGAGAACTACGCCCAAGCCATTTTCAAGGCCGGTCAAGGCTTGCAACCAATTCTCTCGTCCACCACGGTGGCAGCGGCAGCGGCCACGCCCTCCTTATTGTCGGTACAAGAGGCGACCTTGTCGTGGTCGCGCGAATGCCACAAACTGGCCCGAACTGTCCGCGAGTGCCTCGTGGCGCAGTGGCAAGGCTTGCTGGTCAGTACGCACCCGGATGCCGTCGCGACCATTGTGGCGACCCTGTCAGCGTCGCGTCAAGCCTGTGTTGTCGCGCGACAACGAGCTCGCCATGTACAAGAAAAGTACAGAAGGGCGGTGCAAGAGGCGGAAGCGGCCGCGCGCGAGTGCCAGAGCAAGGAATCGACGGAAATGGAGGCAGACGTGGCTTTTACGAATGCTACTGCTAGTGCTGTTACTACTGCTACTGTAACTACCGAGAGCGCACTGATCCTGGAACCAGCGGCAGCGTCCGAGGTCCCGGTCCGCGTCGCAACAAAGTTGAAACAAGTGCAACGGCACTTGGCAGCTTATCAACGACTCGTGGCTGTTGAAAATCAAGCCGTGAAACAGTGCCAGCGCTTGGAAGGCATGGCCCTCGAATCCATGCAGAATTTGGAAGAGGATCGTGTTGTGGCGTTTTGCCATGCCACTCGAACGACCTTGGCGGCCCAACGGGAAGCCGTCAACGAAATGGTACTGGCGCTCAAGCAAGACGGCAACGAACAGGGAGCCTCGGAAACCTTGGTGTCGGAAAAGAAGGGGCGAAAGTCTCTGGTCAACTTGTTAAAGGCAACCTCGGGTCAGTTCGATGCTATGGAAAGCTCGGGTATCATGGACACTGAAACACTGGGTCTCCCCGAAGAGGTTGGCAAGCTGCGAGATCAAGTGCGCACGCAAATTGCCGCGCGCAGTTCGAGGATTCAAGTAGTCCGAGGACTGGCCCAATTTTTGGAACACGTGTCGTCCGTGTCGGCCAAGCTTGGAACGAATCTCAAGCAACTTGTCGGAAAACAAGACGAGAGTAAGACCAATGGCTCGATGGAGCCCTTGGACGTGGCCTTGAGCGCTTGTGAAGGTTCTCAAACGCTGACTCTCTGGAATGCAGTCGCCAAAACGATTGAGCAAGAGGCGGAGGCTGCCCTTTTCCTAGCGAGCTCTTTGAGAAGCTTGCGCTCGCAAAAGCTGGATGGAGTGCTTCTTTACAGCGAAAAATCAATGAAAGTTACAGTCGAGTCGGACGATGCCATGTGGAGACAGCTTTGTGAAGCAGCTCGTTGTCAATCCAGGGCCGAACATCGGTATCGTCAGAACACGGCACAGTCAGCCAAAGCTCGGGACCGAGTCAAGTCGGTCGATAGCGCCGAGAAGAGTCCATCGTCTCCCAAGAAGGTGAACAAACACCTTGCCAATATGTTTTCGATTCTTCCAGACGGTGGTGGACACGCCATGAAAATGCTCGCTCCGGGAGCTAGGGCAAGTATTGTACAGCGCAACCTGGAAGAAGCCGATCAAAAGGAGTTCAAGGGACGCCAGATTTTGGATGCTGCTGTAGAAGCCACCGCTCGTGCTCTCGATGCGTACAAGTTCAGCGCGGAAGCCTTGTCTGTCAAGTACGAAGCAGAGGATAAATCCGGCTGGCTAGACATCAAAGTCGTTCTTGAATCTTTTGTCAAGGAAGCCGAGTCGCTACGAACTTCACGGGGCAAGGCGTTAGAGGATACTGTCGTTGTGTTGGACACTGACGCCTTGGTCGGAACGGTGACGGATATAAACGAATGGGCCATCAAAACACAAGGGATCATTGCAAAGAGACTGACGGAAGCAGAGGACGACTCATCGGGAAATCAAAAGAGTTTTGGCGCTGGTTTCATGTTGGATCTTGACACCATTGAGTCCGACGCTATTCGCGGAATGCTTGCCTCGGTGTCTCGGGAGGTTGTTGAAGCAATGGACTCATTTGATGACGACGAGAAGACTGACGAAATGGGATCTGAGACTGTTGTTGAAGATGGAAACGCGTCACCGTCCACCAGTGCAATCGGAGAAGGTTCGAGCCCAAGGGTATCGATAGGTGACGCACAGTCATCAATTGAAGAGAAGCAGACCCCGATGTGGATGAAACGCTCTCTACCTGCTCCAATCATGACCGGGAAGAGCGAGAAAGCCAACACTTTGCGACGTACACTTACGCTTGGAAAGAAGATTCTCGGCCGAGCAGACAGTGGGGCGAGTCCGCTTGACACGGATACAGAGATATTTCTCAAGTACTTTTGGCCAGACACCAAGGTAGATCCGCAAACCGTCCCACCCGTTGTTGGATCATTCTCTTGCTCGTTCCGAGATAGCAGCCAACGTTTACCCTCCCAATATGGTCGATTATTTGTGACTTCTGCACGACTCGTGTTCGTCAGTTGGTCCCAGAAACGTCTTGTCTTGAAATGGTCAGAGGTTGCAGGCATCGAAATGGGTAAGAACTTTGTGAATGCTGCGGATAATACGCTGTTAATCACGTACGCAAAAGGCATCGACGAGTCAATGGCTGTTCTTGGTGGCTTTGGAGATCGTTCACAAGCATTTTTGCTTGTCGAGAACGCTCGTGAGGAGGAAAAGACTGTCAGCGAAGAGATGGCTGCAGCCCGCGAAGCACCTATTGGCACACCAAGCGAGAGATTCGTTGGCGACTCTGCAGCTAAAGTCCCTCCAGATGACACAATACAGAAGATGGAGGTTGTCTTGTCGAAGCATTTACGGAATATTTCGATTCAACGATACTACGAGATTGTATGGAGTGAAGGAAACGGCACCGATGTGACACCTATTTACGGTCCGTGGCTCAGGAAGGCCAGCTTTGATGTCGAAATAGGCGAATGGAAATTCTCCGACGTGGAAGGAACGTGGTGTAATGAACGATTCTCACAAAAGCGGGTTGTCAAGTTCAAAGTCCAACGAAGAACTCACCTTTACATTGGACCGCCAATCGCCAGCGTTATCCAAACCCATTTCTGTCGAATCGAGTGCAATGATAAGTGTGTGGTAGGCATGACTGTCGAGTTCGAAGGCATTCCTTATTCTGATTCTTTTGCTGTGAGTGTCGGTAGAGACGGAAGAAGGCGATTTCGACAGCCTCAAGAAGGGACGAGAAAGGCAACTTACCAGACCCTGAATGCGTGCTAACTCTTTTCCCTCCGTTCATTACAGGTTGAAGTAAGATGGGTAGCCACTCGGGAAGGCTTGAAAGACATCCTCGTGGAAGTTGGAGTGAGTTGACCTTGACGATCCAATGAATGGAAGTTGCTCTATCACTCTCGCTCACCTTTTCTTGCCCCTAATTTGCTGCGCAGGTGTACGTTGACTTTAGAAAGAACTCCTTTCTCAAGAAGCCGATTCGAGCTGGAACCATTGAGGAGACGACTCCAATTCAGCGCAACTTCTTTGAAACGCTGAGAGCAGCTTGTATTGCTGCTGGAGGTGAAGAAGATGTGGAAGAGGAGGAGGCGGAAGAGATAGAGAAGGAAGTCGTCGAGAAGCCCAGGACGATAATGGACCCACAGTTCAACCGCTATACGATCGGTGCAGCGGGGGCCGTGTTGTTGCTCGCGATTGTATTGCGATTCCTGATGTCGCCTGGAAACCCCGAGCCAGCGACTACTTTTGAAGTAAGCCCAATTGACTTCGAATACTTGGGGAAGCGCATAAATCAGTTTGAAGGACAAATGAAAACGATCCAAAAGACGCTGGACGACATTCTAGCTGCCTTGCAAGACAAAGTTGAATAAAAGAATTATTTACATTAATGATGCTACCCGTGATATTGTAATTACGAATGTCAATTCAATCTATTTCCGCCAGAGACTCCTCGGGCCCAGCGCCAGCTTGCTTGCTTTTATGAGTCACTGTCACATGCAAGAACTTGACGATTCCTTGTGAAGCGTATGCGGAGTCGTCCAATCCAGTCATCTGCGTATCACTCCAATGATGAGACATGCTACGTGAGCTTGGTTTGAGACGATGACGGTTCAATTCCAGCCATTCAATGTTGACGTCCATGTTCAGTTGATCTTTAAGGAATTGAATAACTTCGAGCAGAGCACTGCGATTATAGGGACCAAACAAATGTATCTTGGAGGATGTTTTCTCGCTCAACAATTCTTTGACAGTTCGACTCAAGGTTTCGACATCTCGATGTAGATAGGCGCAATCGCACGCAATTACTGTATCGTAGGTTTGGTGGCGTCTCTTTCCACTGTTGGAACTCACAAAGTCTCCCCAATCAAGCGTTTCTACGCGCCACGAAGGGAACGTGGACTTGGCCGTGAGTGTCGATGAGAGTGCGTGCCGCACGTTTTGTTTGCATTGATTCAGTACCTTTGGGCTGCCATCTGTCAACGTAATTGACTTGATCTGGTGAGAATCTCCACCCATGCTACTAAGGACGGTGCCGTGTCCAAGACCGCACCCCAGTTCCACAATATCACCAACGAACTTATCAGGATGCGTTCTAAAGTACAGCGACATGGCAATTGACGCCTCCCAGGTGATTATTCCGGTTCCTGCCGAGCTCAAGAGCCTTTGATCAATTTCCTTAATATCAATCGACGCAATGGAACGGCCAAGAGAAGTTGCGTCTCGTGACTGCTTGGCACGGACGACGAACGTCTTTCTAGCTGCCTGCATATCATGTCTCTCTTCTATGGAAAGCAATGAATCTTGCGTCGAGCTATTGGTGCTATGGAGACTATAGAGCGTTCGAGTGATGCCACTGGGGGACACATAGAACTCACCCCCGAGTAGTAGTAACAGCGGGGGTTCCTTCTTGCTCTCAGCATCAGGAGGACGAAGGTCTGCAGTTGGCTGGATCTGTCTTCCCGTTGTCACGGATGATATAGTGCTGGCACTAGTACTACTCGTTCTTTCGTTTGGAAGACAGGGCCGCCATCGTTGCGCGCCATTAGAAGGAGATGCGAACGCGAACGCAAACACACGGCGCATCATGTTTGACTTTGTGAGTTGTGAGATAACAGAGAGATCGTTTTCGTCGTCGAAGAACACACCGTGTCACCTTGTAAATTGGGCTTGCGCGCTTCAAGGAGCTTAGAGTTCGGAATATCGATTTTGAATATTGGCTTGCTTGTCACTTTTGGCGCGCACAAGATCGCGACAAGCCCGCCCGGCAATATGGACCAAGGGGTATGGACGCGTAAACCGTGGCTCTCATCATCACGACTGACTCCAATGAGGGCAGTCGAGACATCCATTGCAGCTCCCCTCGAACGATGTCTTCGTCCTCTGGTTACCCTGGATCTCGACGTAGATCACGGCGAGTACCACAGCAAGCGGCTCATACTAGCGAGCCGCTGTTGTCGCCGGGCCTGGATTGGCCCAGTAGCAATTCTGGCGCACGAGGACCTCCTGCACGACGACGCGACGTCGGCGGAAGCGTCGAGTTAACAAGAGCAGCTTCCGCTTATCGTCCTCCCCAGACGTTGAGCGATCTACCAATTGTAGACGCTCTCAATGTTGTCCCCCGGCAGCAGCACCAGCGTCAGCAACGTCATACTCATCTTCTTCCGGCTATTGACCAACCCAACGTCAATCCAGCCGTCGACCTTGCCATCCCCTTCTTTTCACACGGCTGCTGCTGTATGCAATGCGTTCGCACGCAAGAAATCGGATTTATAGAACAATGTGGCGAGTTCCAAGAGATTCTGGGGCCCGGCTGTTATTGCATGGCGTGGCCCGTCAATACCATTTCCGACCGACTCAGTCTGCGGATCCAGCAGCTCGAAATCGTTTGCGAGACCAAGACGTCGGACCATGTTTTTGTTAAAATGCATGTCGTGATATTATTCCGTGTCGCTCTTGTTCGAGCTTACGAAGCCTTTTATCGATTGAGCCATCCGCACGTCCAGATAGAAACTTGCGTCTTGGACGTGGTACGTTCTTCGGTCCCCATCATGACGCTGGACGAAGTCTTTGTGGGTAGACATGAGATTGCCGAGACGCTACTAATTCGCTTGCAACAGGCAATGAGAGAATATGGTTTTGAGATATCAGAGACGCTGGTGACGGACGTGGTTCCAAACGATGCTGTCAAGGCTGCCATGAACGAAATCAACGCAAGTCGAAGGCTCAAGGAAGCCGCGCCTTACAAAGCCGAGGCTGCGAGAATAGAGGTCGTGGCCAGAGCCCAAGCTGCTGCTGAAGGCCGTTATCTCTCTGGAGTCGGTCTCGCTAATCAGCGTCGTGCTCTAGCCCGAGGATTGAAAGAAAGTGTGGAAACCTGGACGGACGACGTGAGAATGCTCATGGGAGCAAAAGAGGTGATGGACGTAGTGCTTCTTTCACAATACATTGATGTATTGACGGCTGTGAGCTCCAATAATTCTTCAATGATTCTCGCTCACGAGTCTGGATCTACTACCAGCTAGAGTAACGCAGTACTAACATTATTCTACTACGACGTACAGTAGGCCACTGCTGGTACGTACTTTATACACGTACATACAAGTACTGTGTGTGCACATGTGTGTTGTTTAGTTTTAAGTACAGTAGTAATCAGTTCGGGTCTTCTCTCCAAGGCCACACCGAAGGACTTGTCAATGTCAATACCGTCATAGCGCGTTAGGTCGGGAGAAGAGGGCACAGGAGACGGGCGCTTTCGCCCAGGAACCGAGATTTCCACACCTGGGACTAGCCCTCCAGTGTGGTCTCCCCGATCTCATCTCTATACATCATTCAAGTATCGTCGTCGTGCTGGAACTAAAAGCATTTCTACTGCGTCGTCTACCGAGTTTCCTGGGCTAAGGTGTCACCTTGACAGGGCCACGCGAACCGGTGCTTTACTACCCAACACGAAGAGGCCGCCACCATTCGATTTGCCATCCTTGGTTTCACCTGCCGTTCCTGGGGTCTCAATGCGCCATTCCCTGCATACAACTTGCTGCATTAGCTTCAAACAAGGAATGAAATTGTAAGTATTCTATTTTCCTTTTCCATTGACGTTCCCGTTGCCCAAGGTTGCAGTGTTTCATCACAAAATCGAAATCCAAAAGTCCTACGGTTCTGTACAATGTACCAGTACAGTACAGTACTGTACCTGATAGTACGATACTGTAGCACCCTTGTACTCTAGACGTGCAGACAAACTACGACAATAAACTACTGTAAACCTGGGCATATCGAGATGGCGTACGACTAGTCGTATATTGAGAACCGTCAACCATTCGACCAAATATCAAATATCGGTAGTGGACCCTTCAATGTCAGTACTTATCACATCTATAATCTCAAGCTGGATTGATAATGGATATAAGTTTACTGAACAGTTTATAGTAATGATTACGGCCAGTAATGTACTTATTATGGAAATGGTCTTATCCCAGGAGAATATCTCCCCGCTAAGACGATGTCCGCCTACAAAGAACAAAATAAGACGGATTTCGCCTCATTCGCATCCGCAACTCTTTTTTCCTTTCGATAGTCTCACAATTCGCAGCAAGGGGCAGATCACAAACGTCATCTGCACCCAGTCGCCCAACAAAGCATTTCAGCATGGTCGAAGTGAAGTATAAAATGGTCGTGAAAGTGATCGACTCTTGGGACAGAGTCAAGCAGACTCCCAAGTACGAGGAGGTGTTGGGAATTTGATCTTTGCAAAGTAAGTCCAACAGACATTTGTCCTCTGTGTCGATATCGGGAGTCACAATGATACGAATCTCACCGCTAGCTCTTTTTCCTTTAATCTCTCAGCTTGCTCTATATCGAACCGAGAGCGAGAAAGATTTTTATCTTCAAGAACGGAGAGGACGTGCGCATGCACCCCAGCTTTGAACTCCATGCTAGAGAAACCGTCGATCGACTGGACTTGGCGGTCTGTTTGCTTGGACCCGACCTCGATCCTCTCGAAGAGGATCTCCGCGAGTTGGGCGAGCGGCACATGTTGTACGGCGTGAAGCCAGACTTCTTTCCTTCCATGGCCAAAGCTCTTATCTCTGCGATTGAGAAAGTCATCATAGACGATTTTACTGTTCCAGAGAAAGAGGCATGGGAAATGGTGTTTGAATTCATGATATCGTCCATGGCCACGGGAATGAAGCCGACAAACTGATGCAGATAGTCTGCGAGACGGGAACTCTGAGTGTGATACGTGATACGTTTTGATTAAGCAGATGCGGTGAATCAATACGCGACACCTGAAACTACAGTACTGGTCATCGAGAAAACGAAAACTTCACAAGCGTACAGTATTTCAGTTCTTTGAAGTCTTGTTTACTAACTAGACTAGCTCCGACAGAGGACTCTTCTGACAGCCGCATTAATCTAGAAGTACTAGTACTGGTAGGCTACGAAACGATTCACTTCGGTTCGTTTTCTTAACAGTGATCTTACATACCAGGTTCTATAAATAGAAAACATTCCGTCCCATCTTCTCTCTTCAGGCGATCTTTATTTTCTTGGCAAGGGCACCTACAGTCAGCCACTTGACGTGACAGAACACCATACGGGCGTAGTTGGCAAGTCAAAACATATGCTGTGCAAAGATGAAAGGATGCAAGTGAGTGTATGACGTTTCCTTTCGTGCCAGTTTCTGGCACCTTCCTAAGAGTGGACACTTACGTATGGCGCGGAAGTTCCTCAATTTCCTCCCTCGTAGGCAAACTTGCCTTGAGCGAGGAGGCATCCGAACCAAGTACCGGCTGCGACTAACTGACGCGCTTCACGCTGGGCTGTATCCTCCACACCGATAAGGCCCGAGACAGCGGTGAAGGCATTTCCAAGAGCACAAGCTCCTCCAACGACCGTCGCAATGTCGTTGCTGAAGGGAGCGAGTCCACCGGCTGGGAAGATACCAAACACTGTCATGAGCTGAGAGGTATAACGTTCTGCATGAAGGGGAGATGGAGTCCCCGAGTCAAAAAACAGTTACTGCGGCAGCAAAGTGGAGAGAGTATATTTCAGCTCAGGGTTGTTATTACTTACGTGCCAAAGAAGACCAGGATAACGGCAGAGTACTTTTCGAGAGGTCCGGTAGCGTCGAGGAGGCCCATGGTGATTGTACTGTAATATAAAAAGTTGCAAAGAATGATTGTAAGAGGAATGTGTAATGAATTCTTGATTGGGTATGAGAACTTCGGTGTCGCCATTTTCATAAAATATCAGGATATTATGAGGTTAGGTTCAACTAGACAACAGTAGACTAAAGACCAGTCTAACAAAAATGAAGCGACAATCTTTTTTTATTTAAGCTGGCTTGCGAGCGAGATGCGTGCCGCCCCAACCAGACAGACGAAGCACTTTCTATGTTGTGTCTAAACCACTGCGACTGCGGGCTCTTGCCGGTTCTTTCACCCCCCATACCCATACCCAGGGGTGTTAAGCCGGTTATAACCAGAAGTTATAACTCTAGTTATTGTGTCTGCCGACCTGCCGAAAAGGCTCGTTATTGGAGCCACCCGTCTGCGAGCTCGACACAGCAAGTTGTCAAATATCATACACAAAGAGGAATAGATTCAATAAAGCCTCCACTAATTGGCTTCATTCTTAACACCCCCTTGGCTTTTACGCTCTCGTTTCTGCTTTTTCATTTCTCTGCGTTCCACCTTTTCGGTCTTCCGGCTTTCCTTTCGTTTCCGTTTCGCTTCCCTCTCTGCCTTTTTCGCAGCCTTTTTGGCTTTTCGTTCTTCCTTGGTCGATTTATTTT
>Ga0307981_1002400_pt1 | contig 15305 bp, 14 predicted proteins | sample OrgLakmetagen987_FD_201849 | JGI IMG/M metagenome (GOLD analysis project Ga0307981, IMG submission 201849) | Saline water microbial communities from Organic Lake, Antarctica - #987 | ecosystem: Environmental > Aquatic > Non-marine Saline and Alkaline > Saline | place: Antarctica: Organic Lake... | reverse complement strand
AAGGCCAAGAAGCTCAAGGCCGGCGAAAAGCACCGTGAATTGAGTCGCGCTCGAAGCCATTCGCGCCCTCGCGAGCCATCCCAGATGGGCTTGAAGGATGAGAAAACCGTTGAGCTTGCAAAGAAACTCGACAAGAGGGCACGCGAGGGCTGGTTTGGCGCCAGTGGCGAAGGTGACCACACCAAGGCTGTCCATCTTGTCAAATGGTGCAACACTGGAAAGAAACGAAATGGAACCCATTATCAACGATAGATTTGCAATAACCTTTTTAGCAGTCTTGCATCTCAGCTACGTTCGCCAATAGTTTATATTAATTGTTGACCTGGAGTGCTAGCAGTTGCGAAATCGTTCAGTAAGGTTCGGTAAGTCGTAATACCGGTCCGTTAGTAAATAGTCTACTATGTGACATGCACAGCTACTAGTCTAATATGAGATTTCATTGCCTATCTGGCAACCCCCAGTTGCATACGCTTTCCTATTGTCGGCTTCGGTCGGTGATCACAGCAAGTCATAGAAAATTTACAGTACCATCGGGCGAGAGTTGGCTAATTCCAAATCTTCTGAGCTAAGAAAGCAACCTCTTTGCCGTGAGTAAGATATCAACGCCCTCCAGTCTAGCGACGTATTCAAAACAGTTTCATCTCCGACCAAGACTAGACCTCTCTTTGCCCGAGTCAGAGCTACGCAGAGTCGACGTGGATCACGCAAAAAGCCTAGCTCCCCTTTAGAATTGGATCGTACGGAAGAAAAAAGAACCACCTCGGTCTCTTGACCCTGGAAAGAGTCCACGGTGCCTACCCTGACCCCACGAACATTTCGCTTCGCCAATTCGATTCGAATCCTTTGCACTTGCTTGGCATATGGACTGATGATGACAATGTTATTTCCTTTTACATCGCCTTCTTGAACAAAACTGTAGGCGATATCTGACACCACCTCTGCCTCACAGAGATTTGACCTCCCTCCAAATTCATGACCGCTTTCAAGATTCTTCCCAAGTTGGACGAACGCAAGAGGGGTCACAGCATTCGGCCACGGAAAACCCTTTGGAGGGTCGATGGTCATGGCGCCTTCAGCACACTGGACCATACCATTATAAAAGTGTTTTGATGGAAACTCCAGCAGTGGGAAAGGCATTCGGTACTGTATACGCAAAGTTGTTTGTGCTATACCAAGAGCTTCAAGCCGAGCCATTGGTGATATTCCAAGCTGCTCCCTCAAGGTAGTACTTTTGGAAGCTACTGTAGGAGGCAACTGTCTTGGGTCACCAACAAAGACTGTCTGTTCTGCTTTTGCAGCCGCCAGTGCACAAAGCAGCGCTGGTTCTGTCGTTTGAGCAGCTTCGTCTATGACAACAACAGGAAATGCAACTTTTTCGTCGTCTCTCATGAGCTGATGAGCACCAATGCAGCTCGCAACAACCACCGGAGCGGTGTTCAGAATGGCTTGGCAGACTTCAGCTACGCATGTCTTGACTTCTATGATGGTGCTGGATCGGATGTGACTCTCAATAGTCATGTTTCCAGCTTGCTGTCGCAAACGTATGACCTCAGGATGTCTTTCTGCCATTGCAATTACTGTTCGGTGTTGAACGGAAGGAGAAACAGACGCAGGTCTACCAGCACGAATAGCTGGGACACCGAGCTGCAAAAGTGCTTCTAACAGAACATCGGCTGCGCCATTGCTGTGTGCGACTGCCAATACACGTGTTGATTGAGAGTCAGAAGAAGACCGTATCCTCATAGCTGTAGCGACCAATAGTGCAGCCACTCGTGTCTTTCCTGTTCCAGGAGGACCAACAACAAGTGATACTTGTCGACAAAGAGCCTTTTTGATTGCATCTTTCTGTGATTCGTTTGGTTCAAAACTTGAGGTGTCAATAGATTCCGAAAGTGAAGCCTCAATGATCTCCTGTAACGCGGCCTCCTCCATGTCGCGGAACCTAGCTGGCCTTTTTCTAGCCTCTCTTTCAGCGCTGTTGCTGGCGTCATCATGCGTGCTTACGAACGACTTAGCTAAGAGAGCAACTGCTTCTCCTGCTATACCTCTTCGTGTACGTTCGAGTGCTACTCTCTGAGCTTTGAGCGGTGCTTGTGGAGCATTCCTATCGAGTCGAACCATGAAGGACCCTGGTAATCGCCGCGACTCCCATAATCCTTGTGGCCAGGTTGGACCGACAGCGACCGTGAGCCAATTCTTCCCGACATCCACAACTGCACACTCCCTCGGGACAGCATCATATTTTGCAGCCACTCTACCTAATGTAGTCAAGACGAGCACGTCACCTCTCGAATACCGGTCTCGGAATCTCATTTCACCTTCTTTATAGATTCGAACAATCTTTTCACCAAATAGGTCCGATTCTGGCTCGGCAGATGCGTCAAAGATACTGAGGCCGCTTTCTTCGAGACGGTATCTCGACCACGTTGACCGACGCAGACGTAGCTCTGCCACAGCTTCCTGTTGTTCATCTCGCAGCAGATTTTCCCAATGCGTGACGTATATGTTCGCCCTTTGCCCCGAACTGATGGGCTGAGTCTGAGTAGCATGCAGACTGATTTGTTGACGATTCAACATTTTTCGATGGGATGAAATAGAAAGTGCATTTGTAAAGCTCATTTTTCTAGCCGACAAGGTCAGCACCAAAATATTGATGTATAGTCGTATCATTTCGCTTCGCCATCGTCTCATCTCTCATCTGCCACTGGTATGGTACTCTGGAGCACGACCTTAGTCTTGTCTGCGGTCGGTGTGAATGCTTTGTGAGTTGTGAGAGTTTTCGTCGTCACTCGAGACGACGAAGAAGAAAAAACTTTTACGAGGTACGATACGTACTGTAGTCGTACGTATAAAGGAACAAAGATAATAGAAGTCATTTTTCGCGCTGACGTCATGTGGAAATCTCTGTATTACAGTAGTACGATACGAGTACCGTATTGTATTTTACAAGCAGATATGCATCTCTCTAGCTAGTGGCGAACTTGAGGTAGAAGTTGCTGCTCATGTATGTTCTATCATCTTCAATTTCACCATGGTTATCGTCAACACTTCGTAATTCTTGTGCACTCACACTCTGCCGCAAGGAGAATGACCAGTGTACTCGGCAGTAAAAGCCGCCGTACCTGCCGTGAGACTCCGCAAGCTATTCGCATAACCTAAGATTTCAACCAGGGGAACTTGCCCACGGACCAGCGCCTTGGCTTGCACAGACCCCACGGTCTCACCAACAAAAACATCTCCGACGGTTCCTCGACGGCCGCTAAGATCAGACAAGACCGTACCGACCATGTCGTTAGGAAGCGTGACTTCCAAACTCATAGTTGGTTCTAAAACACAGCAAATGCCATGGTGCTCCCCGAGTGTCTTCGAAATGGCATTGGCCGATGCGGCTCTTAGGGCACCCGGTAGCGCTTGCAAACCAGTCAGACCTTCCGCGGCGTCTACGTCCACAACGTGACAGGTAATATTGGACATGGCGTAGGAGCCTAGCGGACCTCGCTTCAGTGCTCCCTGGCATCCTTCAATGAGAGCCTTAAAGATGGGAGACTTCAGAACCAGGTCTGCTTCAGATTTCTCGAGATCTACTCCCAGAAACTCTCTCGCCTGCTTACTAACTGTTACAACTGGGTCCGTCAACATGATACAAGCATTGGTCGAATCGTCGCACCACGTTGGTTCTAGTACGATATGCACAGCACCCTGTAGACGAGTGCCTCCGATAGTCCGGTCATACTCGACCAATCCTAACGACTCGATGGTGCCTTTGATAGTTTCCCGATAGGTGACGGACGGTGACCCCACTAACACCTGCAGACCAAACTCGCGGTAAAGTCGATCCAAGATCACTTCAATGTGCAACTCGCCCAAACCAGAAAGCAGAGTTGCCGAATCTGATTCCTTAACAACTAAGCTTGGGTCTTCCACTGCTAACAGAGTCAGTGCTTCTGAGAGACGCGATTGCTGTTCAGTAGACTCTGTTTCCAAGCGGACCGTCAGCACTGGTTTAGGTGAAGTCACACCCGCCAGATAAACTCGATCATGTTGTTTCTTCTTCTTGTTTTTGCCAGTATTATCAGGCATCAACACTAAAGTATCTCCCGTCACCACACTCTTGAGCCCAACCAATGCGCACACACCTCCGCTCTTGCAGACACCGTCTTGCAAGTTGGTAAAGCGTCCACCAGCCAGTTCCAGCATACCACCGACACGTTCCGTCCGTGGAGGGGCAGGTGCTTCACCCGGTGGAGGCGGGGTCATGACTTCCAACACTTGACGATCTCGAATCTCTCCGGAGTAGACCCGGGCAAAGACAACTCGTCCATCACCACTTCCTCCTCGACCCTTCATATGTAAAACTTTAAAGGCGAAGGCCAAGAGGTTCGGATTCAACGGATGGCCAAGTGCAATCTTTTTAGCGGTTGCATCTTGTGACGATGTCTGCTGCTCACCATTGCCACCATCGGCAGTAATAAGAGCGGGAGGTATCCGGTCAAGAGGACAAGGTAGCAAGTCGGCAATAGCATCCAAGACGGGTTCAATACCTTTTCCTCTCAATGCTGCCGACGCCATGACTGGCAAGGCACGCTGCGACAAGGTTGCTCGCCGCAAAGCAGCGCGTATTTCTACATTACTCGGTTCCTCTTCTGATAAATAAAACTCTTCCATGCGTTCGTCACACTCGGCCATGGCTTCTAGAAATTCGGTTCGCGCCGTGAGAGCCTCCTGTGTCACTCGACAGTCCGCATCAAAGGGTTCGTGGGTGCCGAACTGCAACAAGGGAATGACTTCTGGAACGCAACTCTCAACATCGGCCGACGGCAAGTCGGGCCATACAATGGCTCGCATGTGAATAAGGTCAATCACACCCACAAATTCACCCGTCGCCGTGGCCACATCGTCAATAGGAATGGCAACAATGTTTCGAGAACCAAACAGCTTGCTACTACTACCACCACCACCAATACCAGAAGCTCGAAAGAGCGGAACCTGAATGGGCAGTGGATTCGCTCCTGGAAGTTTCTCTCGCAACGACTTGATGGCGTTACCAAAATGACACCCGTCTTTGTCCATCTTGTTGATGAGTGCCAAGCAAGCCAGTGGCTCGTGCGCATGTTGCTGGGCTGCCTGCTTTTGCTTGCTTCCGTCCAAGTCATCTCCAGATGCCAATTCGTGATTGTTAAGGGACGGACGGGTCATGGCTCTCCATACAGTTTCTGTCTGCGCTTGAACTCCTGCCACGGCGTCAACAACCAAGACGGCCCCATCCAGTACAGCCACACTCCGATTCACTTCGACCGAAAAATCGACATGGCCTGGCGTATCAATCAGTGACACTTGAACTTGATCATTAGCTTCGTAATCATCCCCGGCAGGATTGTTGTGCCACCCCCATGGAAAGGAGATAGCTGCACTCTGAATGGTAATTCCTCGTTCTCGCTCAGCGGGTAAAAAGTCCGTGACAGTATTGCCATCGTCCACCGACCCAGCCCTTTTCACAACTCCTGCCAAGGCCAAGAAGCGTTCCGTCACAGTCGTTTTCCCAGCATCGACATGTGCAAATACTCCAACATTTCGCACAGCTTTCAAGCGACGGATTTCAGATGATGCTGCCGATCTGAACAGGGCTTCGTCTTGCTCCACAGTGGCAACAGTCGAGCTGAGGAATCTGTATTGATTGGAATCTTTCCTGAAGAGGCATGTCGACACATTTTGTGGAAGAAGGGGAGCTCTATGTTGTTGCACCAGACTGATTCGACAGGAAATTCGACGACTGATGTGTCTGCTGGATGGTGTAAGGGAGGCGATACAGATCATGGTGAACAGATTATCCCCATGGTCTGTGGACGCAGTTTATATTTGATGGTTGTCTTTTACGTTCTTTTGTTTTTCGTGGTCAGAAAGAGTACGACATGTCGCTACGACATGAGAGATTATTCGACGATCGCAATCGAATCGGTGACACAATAATAATCGAGAAGCGAAGACCATGGTGATACAGTAGTAAACCGCCGATAAGAAGCCTTCTAGTTTCGAGAAACAGTCCACAATGTCGGAGACTGCATCCTTTGTCGATCCTGTCTTTCTAGCGCGCTTTGGATTGTCTCGAGCCAACGTAATTGGTGAGTTATCGACCCCTACTTCCTGGTACCCCAAACCTGCCTCCGACCTACTGCTGCATTCATGAGACTGTGGCTAGACGACTCAAGACTTTCACTATTTATACTGCACTCACTCGACTCACTCAATCAATACTCGTAGATTACTTTCTACATCCGTTGAATCCCTTTCGAACGGCTGCCAACACGAGTAATGAAGTTTTAGCTATGCAAGGTATTGCCATCGGCATGCTCATGCAACAAGGCTCAACTGGCGAACCGCTCCCACCCGCACGTGCCGAAGAAGAATACAACACGGCCTTAAGCAGACTCACAGGCGAACAATACGAACTATTACCTCCAGCACACGACCCCGACCAACGTCTCAACGACCTTTACCTGCAACCGTCAGCCTTGTACACGATCCGACACGTACTACGCACCAACCCAAACAGTGTCAAAGTTCTCGGCGTATACTATGTTACCGAGGGTGTTATCTACAAGTCTCCTGCTGTGCTATCTCTTTTAAAAACCAATGTGACTCGCACGCTGGATTCCTTGGCGGGCGCTTGTCAAGCCCTGTCAGTCTGTGCACGCTTTCAACCCGCACAAGGCTACACGTGGGTCTTTGAAGAGTTGACGGACGACGATCCAGTTGCCTTGCAGCAACTATGCAAACGTCGCAAGCGGCGCAAAATTCTTGATAACCGACGACCGGGAGAACGCACGGCGGCCGAAGAAGAAGGTATTCGGGCTTCCGAAGCCATGAACCAGATACTGGTGCGCATTACCAAGAGTCCAGCCTTGAGGAGTGACAACACTGCCAAACAGACGCAGAGCAGCCAGGCAGTAGCGAAGAAAGCTGCAAATGCATCATAACACTATAGCTAAGACTTGGCATACACGCAAAATCCGTTTTAATTATTGTCGTCGCACTGTGTCAGTGTGCAGAGTATAGTAATGGTCTAATGAGCGACAGGAGCGGCGAGCGACAATAAAAAACAGATAGCAAACAAAGGGAAACACATTTTTTGTCAAGCACTCTCAATTGGACTATTTTTATTCATCATCGTCGTCCTCATCGTCTTCGTTGCCTCCTTGCAAGGGAAGGACTTCGTTCACACGATCTTCCAAGGCGGCCGACGCCGTTTCCGGTTGCACCTCGCACTGTACACCCACCTGTTAAAGAGAGAAGCATCCAAAGCAGAGAGATTAGAATTGTTCCAAAAACGTATCACCGCAGTTAACAGCCCATACAATACAAGCACGCAACCAAGCAACTTACGTAATTGACAATGCAATTGTCCGAATCGCGCAAGGCGCCGATAAAGAACTGATTCCAAAACGGCGTCCCGTCCGCCTTGTAATTCAACAAACAGACAGTAGCGTCAGAGCCGACAGCGACAGCTTTTCGAATCACGTCCACCGCACGCGTGTCCGTACCCGGACCCTGCAAGAAGCGGCAGTTGCGTCCAAGGACCTCTTTGCTACTGTAGCCCGTTAGCTTGTAAAAACCCGGACTGGCAAAGACAATGGGATTATCGGGTAGCTTGGGGTCCGAAAGCACAAAACATTGTTGACCAGTAGCGAGACTCTGCATGAGGGAAAAGTCTGATCGAACCAAATCCTGATTCTTTTTGCCCGTGGCCGTCTCGATATTTTCAGTCTCGTCGGCGAACAAGGGATTCGTCGAGCAGCATTCGGTGATGATTTGCATAGCATGCTCCGGGATTTCCTGCTGCACCATCATGCGAAGTCCTTGGTTCTCTCTCTGGAGCTTCTGGACCTGCTCCTGAAGGGCTTCCAACATGAACTTTTTGCGCACTCGACTACGCTTGGCATGTTCGCGATTTCGCTGACGGCGTTCCGCCACTGCTTGTTCTGTCACGACCCCGGTGCCATTTCCCCACATATTGTATTGACTCTGCACCCCAGGAGCTCGAGGCGCCGACTGGGCCGTAGCTGGTGCAATGCCTCCAATACCACCCAAACGAATACCAACACCAACAGGAAGAGACACACCACCACGATTTTGCGCGGCAGCCTGCTGCATGCCTTGCTGCAATTGCTGGACCTGCTGCTGGACCGCATGCTGCTGGACCGCATGCTGCTGTTGCTGCTGCACGTATTGCTGCTGGACCTGCTGTTGGCTCATGATAAGTTGTTGCAACCCGGGATGACCCGCAGACTGAAGCTGCTGGCCGTCAATAGCTGCAGGAGCCGCCATGCCCGGATGAGAAGGCTGCTGCTGCTGCTGATATTGTATCATTGGAGCTGTCACGGTTTGTTTCGTTTTTTTATTCGGCGGAGGCTGGGTCATGGCCGAAAGGGGCGTTGGCGCTCCGGTATGAAAGACCGTCTTGATTCCACCCGTCGGAAGGCTCATGGCCGTGGCTGGTTTCATCTGATCCGGTGCCGCTGCCGTCGCGTTTCCCATCTGCATTGTCGACATGGGATTGTGATTGGCCATGGGATTCACACCTCCTCCGTAGTTGGCCATTGAACTAGTGTACGCATTCATCGGATCGTCAAACTCATTGGTAAAGTACTCGGCAAATATTTCGTTGAGATCAAAGTCGTCGGACTGTTGCAGAGGGAGAAATAATGTGGGTGAGCTTATCATTGTATAACACGGCCGCTTCCTTCCAGTGTTGCGATACTTTGATAACTTACCCCATCATTTTGGGTTGTCGGAGCAAACAAAGGTGGTGGAATGTTGTTCTGCATGATGAATACTAAACGTCTTCTCTCCGTCGTAGAATACGCTTAGTACAAGTGTTCCGATGCAAAACAAAGGTTTAATAGGCAAGAAAAGCGTCCACAAGCTCAAGCTTTCACTCCCTGGATCCGACAGAAGCGCAGTAAAGAGTACCGAAGCAAGGTTACTGGGCGAGAGCGGACAAGTCCAACGACAAGGAATGGGTCGGCTCTGGTGAAAATGCGAGTGATAATGTCTGTCTCTTCGCCACAGAACGGTTGAAGATGAAAAGGACCCGAAGATTTATTGTCTACGGGACTGGGATTCAACGGCCCAATGAAAAGTACTGCTACGCTTCCCAACCCCAACGTTGACGCTTGACCGAAAAAGATTCCGAGGGGTTTTGCTCTCGTCGCACGGGACCACTACTGATGTTTCTATCGATAAAAATTCCCGTAAAGCTCTGTTGGTACCACGGAAGCAATGATGGTGCAAAATAAGGATACGCAAGTCTCCCAGAACTGACAAAAGGATTGGTCTCTTGCCGCGGATCGTTCGTGAGGCCGCTTCGCCTTTTTTGGAATCAGAACCGGACGGACGCTTGTCTTCGAGCATGACCTTGACGCAATGTATATTTAGTAAATGTAGACATTCCGGATTCCATATATATATCGACACTCATCACTCATTATTCATCTGGACTAACTCTCGTCGATCTACCATTCGACCATGGTGAATGGTGACCTTCATCTTCATTTGGGGTCTGAAATAGCCAATATTCCGGTGGACGGAGCGAGCAGCAAGTATTTTTGCTAGTGAAATACCATGACACAGGTACCTGACATGAGACCGGAGCACATCCACTACGACACGGTCGAGAACTGGCTTCGAGAAAGCATCGCAGTCGGTCGACCCTTTTTGTTTTCGCAAACACTGTTTCGTCACGAGCTCACACGGATATGGGAGACCTACGATGTTCCTTATGAGGTACGTATTGAATAAATCCTCTACTCGAGAGTAGTTAAGAGACCGCGAGCCTCGTTCCTCTCACACACGCGCCCATCACGCACCGTTGAACCCCCTGCTACCGCTTGACGCCACGCAGACACTGCTTTCGTTTGTTCGTAACTTGCACCTTATTCATGTCAAGAGGAAAGCTCCTTACGTCAAGGAATTTCTACCATCACATGTCAAAGATTACTGCGAGGGTCGCAGTACTATAAAAGAGCTCGCCATCAAGGCCAATTATCCCCCATATCTGTTTGCACGGTACATTGTCGAAGCCGTCGTCGCCAACTCTAGTAAGAAGGTTCTCGCCAAGATCATGAAAGACCCCATAGGTGAATTGACACTTGAGATGATTGATCCTTTGTATTACGAGGCAGAAAAGAGATTTATAGAACAATCTGCTGATACGAGTACGACGCGACTGGCGTTGCAAGTTCAGCAAGCGGTGAATTGCGACCCAATGTATGGACCCTACCACGACAAGGAACGGCATATTGTCGGTATCGAATATGAAGTTGTGTTGGAACACTATCTACAACAAACTGGTACGTACATTTTCCAGAATACTGACTGGATTAATGCAAATGGACTTACAATTGGTATCGCTCTTTCGACAAAACAGGCATTCCTTTTGAAACAGAAGCCCAGCTTCGAGATCGAGGGACGTCAAGGACGCCCGATGTACTACTTAGTACTCCACTTGGAGTGCAAGTGCCAAATAAAGACGGGGATGGTTCTGAATGGAAGGTTATTTGTTGGATCGACTCCAAGGTATGTTTCGTTTACTAGCTTACTCGCTTTCATTGAGGTTGACGCGGCTCTAGTCGAGTCTGCCCAACTCTCACTTACTCGTTACTCTTGTTTCTCGATTGAATCAGGCTCTCTTTGGAGACGTTAATACTCATCAAATATCCGTGCTACCGCAGGCGGAGGCCTATGTTCACCGCTTCGGTCCAGGTCTCGTTGTTTACTGGTTTGGGCACGCTCCTCTCGCTCGGTTGGGTGACGCTGAAGGGGACTTGGTTGTCACGGGCTGGGAAATCCCGGATGCTTTCATGTTGCCCACAGGTCAAGTGTTGCGTCGCGGGGAGAGGTCGCTTGGACGAGTCCACTAGAAGCAAGGGGCGGACTATGGCCTCTAGCTAGCGAGAAGAAGTCGGATGGGCGTTACATAGAAAGAGAGTGACCAGCAACGTTTCTTGCAATAAGCGAATTCTCTACGATTTATTAGTAGACTAGAGGTACAGGAACGAGCCAAACTCTAAACTAGGCGACAATGAACGAGAACTGGATCGAATGAATCGTTGATGACTATGGCTCCCACACAGATCACAGACAGACTAGTGGCGAAAAGCCCCCCTCTCCAACCGCAACCGGGCGCCCCGCTCCCTTTATTTTCTACTCAAACACCTCATCAGCATCAATGACCTATGACTTTGCTATTCATGTGTTCGGAGATTTAGATTGGAGAACAGCTTTCAGATCAGTGCTTAGAATGGTCATTCTCAAAAAGAGTCATTTTAGTTTCGTCAAACACTCCCAAGGCGTTTGTATGTACACATTTTCCTCTTCATGTCGAATCGGTAAGCTGCTTCAAGGACCATGGACCGTAAAGCGCTCCCATCCAGTCGCAGTTATTCATTCATCCGTCTAACTCTTATCTCTTGTATACGATTGCAGCACTGAAGGCGATCGTTTACAAGTATTTAACATTATGCAACACGATGAAGCATTTTTATCTCTACTGTCGTCGCAACGCGAACTGTTGAATCAACTCAATATGAGACAAACGAATGACCAATCCTCGGGCCAAGTAAGAGGGGGAGGTGGGGGTGGCTCACTGATTGCACCAGATTCCACGGGATTTACCAACAGGCCAAATGCTCAACGTAGAACCAGCATGGATATGCTACTCACGGTGACCAAAAGGTTCTCCATGGGCATGGGTATGGGATACGATCAGCACATGCTTCCCGCCTTTCCGATGGATCCTTATCAAGGCGAGAACGAGACTCATGACGACGACGATAGTAATCCAGGGAAGGGTTCGAAACATGAAAAAGACGATAAGCAAAGAGAATCCCGAAAAAAGAAAAGACGTCTCAGTAGTCTTGGTTTCATCACTGCTTCCTTCTTTGAAGACCATATGAAACCCGCTGGGTGCGACTCTTCGAGTTTCGAACCACACACTGAGCCTGCAGAGTCAATGGCTGCCGACTGTAATGTCGATTCAGAAGCCGACGACGATCACGATGTGGATGACGATGACAATGACAATATCTCTCTTGAACCCCTTGAGCTTGATCACTCGAAATACAGTTCGTCCGAAGTCAAGAATGTGATGGAAGGGTTTACATCGGCAATGGAAGACAGTCAGCAGAGCCAACAGGCGATCCATGACTGGGATAAGTCCATGGGCTTGAAGCGGTCACACAGCAAAACAATGCGACTCTCCATGAGATCTCGAAAGAAGCTCAAGTCAACTTTTAAGAAGGAGATAAGCGCACTGTCAACAAAGCTGTAAGCATGGGAAGTTTCGGGTAACACTTTCATCCAGAGCTATGGGTAGACCTACCAATGGCTGTACTGATAGGTACGCTGGCTTTTGGCATCCATCTCTGTCATAATTCATAAAACAAAACGTTGCAGAGATACCTTGATTCACATTGTACTAAGTTGAAGATGCTACATACATACTATGAAGAGTGGAGCTCGCGTACAAGCAAGTTTGCAGTCGTTTCTCGCATCGATCCTGTTCACAACAACAATGTGAATAAAGAATCAGCATTGCGACGGAGAAGCTAGCAAATCGGAACGGGTACCGGTATCTTTCTATTCTTCTATTTTGCGACCATACGAAGGTCTGTGTGCTTTCCGCCTGTTTTGCAACTTTTGCTTATTATAATGCGATGCACCGCCGACGCACCCGTCATTCACCATCGTCACCATACGCACCATACGCACCATAGCACACTCCATTGAGACCATACTTGGTTGCAAACCTCTGTTATATCTTGGACTATCATACTTCTTGAAAAGGGAAACGAATGGCGAGAGCGAAACTGGTTTCCGTTGTTATCTGCTTCGCCCAGCTGTGGAGCTTATGTGCCGGCAATTACCCTCCTCCGCCTACCGCTTCGCGATACTGCGTCGACGTCGGAAATCAAGACTTTACTTGCTCGGATGATCCAATTGCCGTTCGAAAGTCGATAGACAAACCAAAAACTGAGCAGGCAAAAACTCAGCATTTAAGTCGGGGTATTGCCCAGCGAGTCGATGGCACTGCAGCAGAACAAAACGCTATCAAGGAAGTAATATGGCTCATGGATCGATACTTTTACGAAGAAGTCTTCGCCAAGCCCGATTATGAAAGCGTCCGGAACAAATGGTAAAGAGCTGCTCCGGATCTTCTATTCGGTCAAATGGAATCGGCACTCACCTAGCTTTCGCTTTTCTCTGCACCGACAGTCGGAACAATAACGAGCTATGCGCATTCTGGTCAGCAGTAGGCGAATGTGAATCGAATCGAATATTGTACGTTCTACTTTGCATCATAAGAAATCTGACTGTGCCTTTCATCATCCTCTGGCTAGCTCACGCTCTCCTCTTCTCTCCTCACAGTATGCTGGGACAATGCGCGGCAGCGTGTCGCTTCTGTCTATTGCTGCACACAAATATTGGATAGCATACCATACCTAACACTTATAGTCGTGCGCACGCCTATATTTCGGGTCATCAAGGCCATAGGTACCAGTACATAGACTACGACGATACGATAGAGGTCCGAAACCGCGCAAGAGGAGCGCGCGATCGCTTCGAGCATACAGCGTACATACGTACGACGATCTTTGTGCTTATTGTTTATTTCTGCGTTTTTAATTCTTTCGTGCCACGTCCCATCAACCTCGAGGTCGTAGATCTGCGGGACCATCGAATGCGGCAAGGACGGGAGCTAGCATAACCATCGCCCCCTCAGCACACTTTTGTTGGCTTACATTGATGATACCGGTGGAACTGCCACTTTTGCTGCTGATACTTTGCTCATCAGTTCTCCTACTGGATCCTGTGGTTGCTTCCACAGATCTCCGTATTCTAAAGTCTCACCCTGCCATAAGCGCCGGTGGAACTGAAACCGTCGAGATACAGCGCGTTGATCCTCCACCCACTATGAATTCTTCCTCTGACACGCTTGCGCTTGTATTCAGCGACGTTGACGGTACTCTCGTTCATTACCCTGAGGACAACGACGACGCCGTACAGAACGTTGGACTGCTCGGTAATCGACTCCTACAGCTGCCTCCGAGCTCGACTGGAATGATGGGTGTTATATCTTCGAAAACACTACGCCAGTGTCAAGAGATTCGGCTGCAAGGTGTTAAACTGGTACTGATCAGTGGTATGCGCACGTCCACTCTGCTGAAACGACTACCATGCCTTCCGAAGGCGGACGCCTACTGTTGCGAAGCCGGCGGACGCATATTTTATCCGATTACATCGAACGACAATAATTCAGACCCACTGGTAACGCCTGAACCATTTGATGATGCTCTGTCGACAGCTTTGGAGGGGTTTGGACTCGTTGAAGATTTGGATTGGAGACGCGAAATGTCACGCATCGATACAGCGGGTAAGGACGGTTTCGCATCAAATGAGCTCGTCGTTGACAGTCAAACGAACCCCATTCCAATTGCGGACCGTGAAGGGTCTTTGTGGGCGTTTGCACGTCAGCTTCTCGCTGACGGTTACGCTTTAGATACCAAGGGTTACGCGACGTGTTTTCGAGTTAATCGCAAGCAACAAGCAGCCGGATCTGAACAGCGCTTTGATCAACTTGTCGATGGAATAATTCCGTGTCCACCTACACTTTCCACAAGTACGAACCTGGGCTGTGTCGACTTTTACCCGAACGTCAGTGGCAAGCGACATTGGTACGTTTGCGTTTTTGTCTTGATCACTGCATTTCACATTGACATGCGCTAACCTCGTCAACCCAATCTCGTTTTTTTTTCAGTTGCGAGTATCTAGCTACCAAGCTGAGTGACGACCACTCTAGTAAATTAGTTCTATCTAAACAAGCCGTCTGTATGTGCGACGACGACAATGACCTCGAAATGGCCCTAGCTTGCTTGCACGCGTATGTGCCATCTATCAGCTCGACAAGCCTCGCTGCTACTATACAGTCATCACCTGGTAAGTTCACTGCTACCTGCAAAGACGCTGTGCAAGGAACGCACGCTACAGAAATGGCCCTCGACCTTATCTTGGAACGTATAGCTGCAGGAAAGACATAGTTGGGCTTACGGCTTAAACTATCTAGCATCCGTACACATTTTCTACAAAAAATCTCCTTTTCTGACAAGTTAATATTGATGTTGCAAGTGTCGACGGACACATGGCAGACGACCAAGTGCGTACGAGTTCAAAGGTTGCGCGAGGGACTCCAAAATGGAGGTCATCGTGACCCGTTGGTACGTTAGTTGGAGCAACATCTGGTGTTGTTGCTC
>Ga0307981_1002392_pt1 | contig 15337 bp, 7 predicted proteins | sample OrgLakmetagen987_FD_201849 | JGI IMG/M metagenome (GOLD analysis project Ga0307981, IMG submission 201849) | Saline water microbial communities from Organic Lake, Antarctica - #987 | ecosystem: Environmental > Aquatic > Non-marine Saline and Alkaline > Saline | place: Antarctica: Organic Lake... | reverse complement strand
CTGATCGACAAGACGAACATCCACAACAACCGGTTGCAGGTCATCAACCAGTACGAGGTCGACGGCACCTACGCCAACCGCTTTGACGTCACGGTGCTCGTCAACGGGCTGCCGATGGTTCATATCGAAATCAAGCGACGCGGGGTCGACATCCGTGAGGCCTTCAACCAGATCAACCGCTACCAGCGGGACAGCTTCTGGGCGGGGTCAGGGCTGTTTGAGTACGTGCAGTTGTTCGTCATCACGAACGGCACGCTGACGAAGTACTACAGCAACACGGTCCGGACGCAGCACCTCGGTGAGCGCACCGGCGGGAAGCGGGCTCGCAAGACGTCGAACAGCTTCGACTTCACGAGCTGGTGGGCCGATGCGACCAACAAGCCGATCGAAGATCTCGCTGGCTTTGCGAAGACGTTCTTCGCCAAGCACACGCTGCTGAACATCCTCACCCGGTACTGCGTGCTGACCGCCGACCGGATGTTGCTCGTGATGCGCCCCTACCAGATCGTGGCGACCGAGCAGATCCTGCGACGAATCGACATCGCCACCAATTACAAGCAATGGGGCACGCTCACCGCCGGCGGGTACGTGTGGCACACCACCGGTTCGGGCAAGACGCTCACCAGCTTCAAGACGGCCCAGCTCGCCAGCAAGCTCCCCACGATCGACAAGGTCTTGTTCGTCGTCGACCGCAAGGACCTCGACTACCAGACGATGCAGGAGTACGACCGCTTCCAAAAGGGCGCTGCGAACTCCAACACCTCGACCGCCGTCCTGAAGCGGCAGCTCGAGGATCCCGGTGCTCGGATCATCATCACCACGATCCAGAAGCTCAGCACGTTCATCGCCGGCAACAAGAGCCATGAGATCTACGGCGGCCACGTGGTGATCATCTTCGACGAGTGCCACCGCTCGCAGTTCGGCGACATGCACACGGCGATCACCAAGGCGTTCAAGCACTACCACCTGTTCGGATTCACGGGCACGCCGATCTTCGCCGCTAACTCGGCGAGCGGCGGTAACCCACAGCTCCGGACGACCGAGCAGGCGTTCGGCGACAAGCTTCACACGTACACGATCGTCGACGCCATCACTGACAAGAACGTGCTGCCGTTCCGAATCGACTACGTCAACACGGTGAAGGCGACGGAGTCGATCGCCGACAAACAGGTCAGCGCGATCGACAAGGAGAACGCGCTCCTCGCGACCGAGCGGGTCCGACAGGTTGTCGCCTACATCCTCGAACACTTCGACCAGAAGACGAAGCGCGCAGAGCACTACAGCCTGTCGGGCAAGCGGGTGCGCGGGTTCAACGCCCTCTTCGCAACAGCGTCGATCATCGCCGCGCGCCGCTACTACAACCAGTTCTTCCTCCAGCAGGAGGTGCTGCCATCCGACCAGCGCCTCAAAATCGGCATCATCTACAGCTACGCCGCCAATGAGGCCACCGATGACCTGCTCGCCGACGAAGACTTCGACACCGACGCGCTCGACCTCGACGCGCGCAGCTTCCTGGAGGACGCAATCCAGGATTACAACGACATGTTCGGCACGAGCTTCGACACCTCGTCCGACAAGTTCCAGAACTACTACAAGGACCTGTCGCTCCGGCTGAAGCGCCGCGAGATTGACCTCGTGATCGTGGTCAACATGTTCCTCACCGGGTTCGACGCGACGACGCTCAACACGCTGTGGGTCGACAAGAACCTCCGGGCGCACGGACTCATCCAGGCGTACTCGCGGACCAACCGGATCCTCAACTCGGTCAAGACGTTCGGCAACATCGTCAGCTTCCGCGACCTCGAGGAGGAGACCAACGACGCGATCGCGCTGTTCGGCAACAAGGACGCCCGCGGGATCGTGCTCCTCAAGCCGTACGCCGAGTACTACGACGAGTACGCCGTCCGAGTAACCGAGCTCCTCGCCGACTACCCGCTCGGGCAACCGATCGTGGGCGAGACATCGCAGAAGGAGTTCATCGCGCTGTTCGGAGCGATCTTGCGGCTGCGGAACATCCTGCAGTCGTTTGACGACTTCGTCGGCAACGAGATCCTCCCGCCCCGGGCGATGCAGGACTACCAGAGCGTTTACCTGAACCTGTACCAGGAGTTCCGCTCGCAGAATGACGCCGAGAAGGAGTCGATCAACGACGACGTCGTGTTCGAGATCGAGCTCATCAAGCAGGTCGAGATCAACGTCGACTACATCCTGATGCTCGTCGAGCGGTTCCGCGACGCGAAGGGCGACGGTGGCGACAAGGAGATTCGCGCCGCCATCGAACGGGCAGTGGATTCGAGCCCCTCGCTGCGCAACAAGAAGGACCTCATCGAGGAGTTCGTCGAGTCGCTGTCGGCCACCTCGGAAGTCGACGCCGCGTGGGCGGCGTTCATCGCCACCAAGCGCGCCGAGGAGCTCGACCGCATCATCGCCGACGAGGGCCTCGACCCGGACGCGACGCACGCCTTCGTCGAGGCCGCGTTCCGTGATGGCGCCGTCCAGCCAACGGGCACAGCAATCACCAAGATCCTCCCGCCGGTGTCCCGCTTCGCGAAGGCCGGCGGCCACTCAGCGAAAAAGCGAACGGTGCTCCAGCAGCTCGGCGAGTTCTTCGACCGCTTCTTCGGCCTCAGCTGACGCCGGACTGCTGAGCCGCTCGCCGACCGCGATGCTTTGCAGTAGGGGTTTGCAGTAGGCCGGGACCGCGGTGGAGCTGCTCCTTTGCGGCGCGGTAGCCCATCGCTGACCTTTGCTGTTGAGTTTCCAGTAGGCGCGCGTTCCATCCCGACGCGGTCGATGGGAACTGCCAGGTGCGGCGACGATCAGGTGGCAAGTCCACTGTTGTGGTGGCCGCTGGGCCATCATTACGACGTGACCCCTCAGGAGCTTCGTGATCATGTCGACCGGCTGATCGCCGGCGGAGAGAACGAGGTCGTGGAGTTCAAGGAGGCGCGCCAGCAGTTCTCGGCGGACAAGACCGGAGAGTACGTGTCGGCGCTGAGCAACGAGGCGAATGTCCGAGGAGTGCCGTCGGCTTGGCTCGTGTTCGGTGTGTCGGATACTCGACAGGTGGTCGGCACCGTGTACCTCGCCGACGCGCAGCAGCGTCAGTCGTTGAAGCTCCACGTTCAGCAGTCCGTTGATCAGGGTCTGACGATTCGGGAGATCTACGAGGTCGACCGCGCGGACGGCCGTGTCGTGATGCTCGAGATCCCAGCGGCCCCTCAGGGCATCCCGATTTCCTGGAAGGGTGACTACCGCGCCCGTGCCGGCGAGAGCTTGGTACCCCTGACGTTGGACAAGCTCGACGAGATTCGTCGGCAGACGATCGCCACCGATTGGACCGCCGTGGTGGTACCCGGGGCATCGCTGGAGCATCTTGATCGGGCGGCGGTCTCCCGAGCGCGACAGGGCTTCGCCGAGCGGTACTCGTCGCGGATCTCGGCTGAAGATGTCGCTGCGTGGGATGACGCCACCTTTCTGGAGAAGGCCGGACTTACGCGCAACGGTGAGGTCACCCGCGCCGCGCTGTTGTTGCTGGGCGCGGACACGTCCAGCCATCTGCTGAACCCCCACCCGGCAGAGATGACGTGGAAGCTCGTCGGCGAGGAGCAGGCATACGAACACTTCCATCCGCCGTTCTTGTTGACCGCGACCGCGCTCGCCAAGCGCATCCGCAACGTCCAGATTCGGCTGCTACCACCGGACGAGCTGATCTACCGGGAGATCAGCAAGTACGACGAGCGCAGCATCCTCGAGGCGCTCTACAACTGCATCGCCCACCAGGACTACTCGAAGAACTCGCGGATCATCGTCACTGAGTACATCGACAGGGTCGAGTTCGTGAGCGTCGGCGAGTTTTACGACGGACTGCCCAACGACTATGCGCTCGTCGAGCGAACCCCGCGGAAGTATCGGAATCCGTTCCTCGTGGAGGCGATGACCGAGCTGAACCTCATCGATCACCTGGGTTACGGCATCCACCGCATGGTGCGCGACCAGGTGCGCCGGTTCTTGCCGCTTCCCGACTACGACCTTGACGCTCACCCAGACGAAGTGAAGCTGAGCATTCCTGGTGCCGTGATCGACGAGTCGTACTCCAAGCTCCTGATGGTAAGGACCGACCTTCCGCTGGAGGACGTGCTCGCCCTCGACCGGGTGCAGAAGGGGCAGCCGATTGCGGACCCCGCAATCGCTCGACTCCGCAAGGCGGGGTTGATCGAGGGGCGCAAGCCGCGCCTCCACGTTTCAGCCGTCGTGGCCGAGGCGACCGATTCTCGGGCGGACTACATCCGCACGCGCGCTCTCGACGACTCTCACTACGCGAAGTTGGTGGAGGACTACCTCGACAAGTTCGGCTCAGCTACGCGGCGGGAGATCGACGGCCTGCTGTTCAGCAAGCTCAGCGACGCTCTCGACGACCAGCAGAAGCGCAACAAGGTGTCCAACCTGCTTGCGCAAATGCGTCGAGACGGGCTGATCCGGAACGATGGTTCGCGAGGCCACCCTCGTTGGATCCGCACTGCGTGATTATCCAAGGCGTATGCAAGAGGACACTCTGGATGATTAGGTCAACCTTGCGTTTCCCCAGCTCAGACCCCTCTTTGCTTGAATACAGCGTTGACAGAAGCACTGCGATGCCGAAAGGAATCCAACGCCGCACGGTCGGGATCGACGGGTGATGCGGTTCCAACTCTCGGCCGGAGCCGATGTGAAGCCCCTTCCGATCCGAGCCGAGTTGTGACACCCGGCAGTCATGATCGAGCTATGAGTATTTCGATCCCAGACGTCGCCGTGCAGCGCGACGCTCTGCTCGCTGGCCAACCTCTCGACGCGCGATGGCTGGTGCGGTGGGCGCGCGACCTCGTGGAGGCCGCAGCGCTCGCCGGCGGGCTCCAACCCGAGGTGCGAGTCGGGACACCGCCAATCGAATGGTCGGTGGAAGCGCGCACTGCCGGACGTCCCGTCCTGCTGGTCGATGTCGGCACCAACGGTCTCGATCAGGCGTCCCTCGACCGGCTCGAACTCAGGGCAGCCCACGTCTGGCGCGACCTCACTCGCAGTGCGGCGTCGTTCGAGTCTCGTCCCTGGATCGGCGCAATTCGAGTTGCGGAAGAGGACGCAGTTGACGAAGTCGGCATCGAGCGAATCCGGCGTCTCATTGCCTCGCGGACGCTCGACGCAGCGTGCGTTGTTGTGATCGATCGCCCGGCACGCACTGTCCGAAGTCCCAATCCGGTCACGTCGATCGAGTCGTTCGCTGCTGCACTGACCGGCCGCTGCCTCGTGCTCTCCGCCGGAGCCGCCGCCACCGCGCGATGACCGGGGGATAGTGCCGATCATGATCGTCCGCGGATCTTGAATCGGCCACTTGACGCTTCTGAAGCGAGTAATATGGACCTGTCCACCGCTTGGTGGGCAATCACTTGGACTCGAACCGTCGAGTCTGTCAATACCGGTCCAACTTGCGACCGGGAGGAGGAACACCCATGTCAGAAATGACTGTGCACGTAAACGTGCCCGTCGATGCCATGACAGCCGAGCTGGCCCACGAGGCGGGTTACGAGGTGAGGCGCCCGAAATCTCGGACCTACGCCGAGCTGACGCTTGAATGCCGACCGAGCGACGAGATTGCCAAACTCGCATCAGATCACGCGAGACCCCGAACGGCGGGAACCAAGATCGAGCTCGATTTGTCGCGGGGCTTGAAGCAGATCGTCGACGAGAGTCCGCCGATTCCGGCCGACGTACCGGGCCCGAGCCGCTCGCCCCTTTGGGACAAGCCAGAGATCACGCAGCGGATCGTCCAACCAGTGCATCTGCCGTCCAGCCGGGAGCCGAGCGAACTCCCCGAAGTGGTTTGTGAATGGATCCGAACCGCCGGATACATCGACCCGTCGCTCTGCGACGAGCTGACGTCTCGGTGGCAGGCTCAAGCGAATCGCATGTTGGCTCACGCGACCGAAGTGGCCTCGTGTCTGCCGCCCACGGTCTCGGCGGATGAGCGGCAGGGCGTTCTGAAGCGGCTAGAGGAACTCGCCGCGCAAGTCCGTCATGCTCGGGACGGCGGCCTCGTTCCCCACGAGCCCGACTACTTCGAGGACGACTTCGGTGATCGCTTTTTGGAGCCCGCGCACTGGTACGTCAACCGCGCCTACAACGAGGTGCTGGATGCGTGCGACCGGGCTTCGACGTCCGGTGGAGATCGGTTGAGAAGCAATGACGTACAGAGCGAACTCAGTGCCGTGTTGTTCCAGTTCGACGATGACGCGATCCCTTCTCGATTCATTGCAGCAAGGAAGCTCGGCCTACTCGGCTCGATGATTGGAGCAGCTCGCGACGAACTGTTCGAGGTCGTGTGGCCCGGGTGGCGCTACCCATCCAAGGATGAGGATCTCCGAGACGTCTCAAGCCCGCAGCTCGCGGTCTTGGAGCGGCTGAGCGAAGAACGGCAATACGACAAAGCGAATCGCCCGTGGGAGCACGACAGCGTGACCCTGAAGTGGCTCGAACCTGCCAAGCACGCTGTGCTCGCTAGCTCGTTCCTGGGACGCGAGATCATTCTCGATCTCGCCAGCTCGGATCGAGCGAAGTCGTGATGCTCGCGGTTGCCATCGCAGCGTCCGGTTCTGCGGTGCTCATGCTGCTTCTCGGACTCACGGTGTACTCCCAACGCGCCCGGGTTCTACGGATCGGCTTTCGCGGAACGACGGTGGAGATGGATCGCCCGACGTCGCAGGAAGCTGTTCAGAGACCACGCGACCGGATCTAGTTTCGTAGCCGAGCATGTCGCGGTCGGAGACGGCCAGGCTCTCCGATCGCGGCATCGGTCCATCTGCGCTACGAAGCGCATCGCTGCCGATGTCCACAGGCCAGTTCTTCTAACGAAACTTCTAACGGACCGTTAGAAATCCGTTAGAACCGGCTGGGACGGTCTGACACGCCGATTTGTAAATCCCCAGCTCAACCGGCATTTCCTGACACTGTGCGGACTGTGGATAACCCCGAGAATCTGAGTTCAAGTCCCCCCTCGCGCACTCCGAACCGGGCTCAGGCCCGGTTCGAGAAGGGGTCGGATGATTGTTCGACGCCCCGGCCTCCGAGGCGCGATTCGACGTGGTTGGTCGAGTCCGGGCTCGATGTGACGGCTTGCCCGTGAGCGGAGCATGGCGGGAGCACATCCCTCTCCCCGTCAGGTTGCTGCTGGCCTGATGGCGACCCGAACGAGGAAAACGCTCGACCGTCATGCCGTCACCGACGATGTCGGTATTCCAGAAGCGGTAGATTGTCGTGCGAAATCGACGCGCGAGCGTACGGTAGGCGGCGGATCCCGATCCGATCACGACGAAACGGCGATGAACGACAACATGGCGAATCACGATCCGAATGCTTCGAAAGCCCCCGAGTTCCCCACGGCCCGGGCCGGGATGGGGTTCGACGAGGCGTCGGCTGCGGTCGTCGACTATCTCAAGTCGGTCCTGCCGATGGGTTTCTGGGCAGTCACCCGTTTCGACGGCTTGCGTCAGCTGTATCTGGAAGTCCGCGACGACTCCTACGGTCTCGGCCCTGGCGGCTCCCACCTCTGGGAAGATTCGTTCTGCATCAACATGGTCGCGGGCAAGACCCCGAAGATCGCGCCCGATGCGATGAAGATCCCGGAGTACGCAGCGTCGGGCGTCGCCCAGGCGATCGACATCGGCGCCTACGTGGGCATTCCGATCACCCAGCCCGACGGCGAGCTCTTCGGCACGCTCTGCGGCCTCGATCCCGCTCCGCAGTCCGACGACATGCTGCAACACGCGCCGCTCCTCGACATCTTCGGGCTGCTCCTCTCGACGATTCTCGCCGCCGACCTCGACCGGACGCGTCAGGCACGCGAGCTCGAGCAAGCCGAACTGGCGGCCGAGTCCGACCAGATGACCGGACTGTTCAACCGTCGTGGCTGGAATCGCTACATGGAGATCGAGGAAGCTCGCTTCCGTCGCTTCGGTGACCCGGGAGCCGTCATCGTCATCGATCTCGACGGTCTGAAGGAGGTCAACGACACCGAAGGCCATCCGGCGGGCGACGAGTTGATCAAGACCGCAGGACGGGTCATCAGCGAGACGATCCGTGATTCCGACATCGCAGCACGGCTCGGCGGTGACGAGTTCGGGATCATCGCGAACAGTGTCGCTCCCGCTGACTGTGACCTTCTCGTCGCTCGAATCCTCGATGGGTTCCGTGCCGCGGGGGTGTCGGGTTCGGTCGGACACGCTCCGTACACGGTCGTTGCCGGCTTTCCCGGTGCATTCGCCGAGGCCGATGCATCGATGTACGCAGAGAAGCAACGTCGTCGCGCCGCACGAGCAGCCAGCAGCTGAGCTCGCTGCCTACGATGGTGACAGCGTTGCCACGTCGGCCAGGAAGGTCGTGAGACCAAGTTCGTTCGCTGACGGTGCGTGACCTACGCCTGACGTGGTCGGGTCACCGTGGCGATCGTCATCGCGATGGCGACCATCAACACCGCAACGGCCACGCCGACGGTCGTGACTGCGTGCGGACTGAACGACTGGCTTCCGAGGTTGAGGAACGCAGGCCCGACCGGGGCGGTCCCGAGGTCGACCAGCGTCGTGGCCCACAGCCAGATCGCAATGCTCATCCCGCCCACCACGAGGCCGAGGCCGTAGGTGCGCACCGACAAGAAGCCCAGCACGCCCGTCAACACCAGCAGCCCGAGCTGAACGAGGCGACCGGCGAAGAAGGCTTGCGGTTCGGTGTCGAAGCCGAGATTCGACGAGATGCTCGCAGCACCGAGCGGGATCAGCGGCCCGGCGGCGAACACCACCGAACCGAGCGCACCGAGCGCTGCGATCCACGGGTTCAGGCCGCGCCGCCCGCCCGTTCCGGCTTGTCGCAGTGACACCAGGAAGACGAAGCCACCCAGCACGCCAGCCGCGAGCAGCAGGAACCAACCGAGGTCTCGGGTGGTGGTGAGAACCGCACCCGGTGGCAGGCCGGGAACGGTGGAAAACGTGGTGCGGGCATCGAACAGTGGTCGTTCGAACAGCCCGATCGTCAGTGCAGCCCACCCTGCCACGGCGAGTCCACTGCCTCCGGCCAGACCCGCTCCCCATCGCAGGCCGAAGCAGGCCGCGAACCCGCCGAGCAGCATGAGCCCGGCGCCGACGTACCCGCCGATGGCAAGGTTGGTGCCGACCTCGTCGAGCGTGCGGATCCCCGGCGAGATCCCGTCGATCGGAACGCTCGTGCGCAGATCGATCACATCGGCGACGCTCGCCAACAGCAGTGTCACCAGCGCCAGGAAGGCGAACACGAACGACGCACGGAGGGTGAATCCTGCGGCATCTCCGGATTCGCCGGTCTCCACTTCGTGGCCCCCGTCGAACAGCCCACCGGATGGCATCGCAGCCAGTTCATCGGTGGACGCCGGATCGGAATCCGTCTCGTGGCCGACGGCGTCGAATCCGACCGGCGCAACCGACACCGGCATCGTCTCGGTCGACTCGGGTGGCACCACCGGGGATTCATCGGTGCGCCACGGAACCGAATCGAGCGAACTGGTCGCCGCGGTCACCGACCCGGGAACGGGATCGGTCGGCGGAAGTGTTGCATCGATTGCCACCGCGCCGTCGTGAGACGGAACATCGGCGGACGCATTGGTGTCTGACGGCTCGGTGTCGGACGGAAGATTGCTGGGCAGCACCTGGGTGGCGTCCGGATCGCCGGGTGGCGCGGTCGCCAGGCCCGGCAGGGTGTCGATCTGCTCGGTCGGATTCGTCACGCCGGCCAATGGCTCCCCACACTCGTGGCAGAAACGCTGACGGTCGCCCACGGCGACGTCGCAGGCAGGGCAACGCATGAGCACGATGGTACGAGATCGAACACGGTGAACGCGGACGCCTTTCACCGGCCTGGCGAAGTGGCCATCACGACGTTCGGTTCAATGGCGTTTGCGCAGACGGCGGAGCTGCGACGCCACATACGGTCGTGCTCGTCGTTGCCCTCCACGCTCGGCGATCTTGTGGGTCAGTGACTCCAGCACCGCCACCAACCGCGCTCGGTCCGGCGTCCACCCCAACCCTTCGCACTCCTGCGCCCACTCCGCAGGTGTGCGGTGCCCGCGACGGCCGTTGCACCGTTTGCATGCGGCGACTTCGTTCTCGAGCCAGCTCGGCCCACCTTTCAGGCGTGGGACCACGTGTTCGGTGGTGGGCGGTACGAGCGCATCGCCGAGCTCGCGAGCGCACCACACGCAGGTCGGCCCGTCCCGTTCGAGGATCCGTTCCATCCGTGACCGTCGGTCCAATCGACTGCCGGATTGCGTCGGCGACGTGGAACGTCGTTGGCGCGCGCGTCGAGTCACGGTGAGAATGCTCACATGAGCGGTCGCTTCGCGCCATCTCCAACGGGCGATCTGCATCTCGGAAATCTCCGCACCGCCGTGCTCGCGTGGCTCGGCGCCCGCTCGAGCGGTCGGCAGTTCATCGTGCGAATGGAGGACCTCGACCGGGTCCAGGCGGCGCCCGAACACGAGATCGCGCAGCTCCGGGACCTGGCTGCACTCGGCCTCGACTGGGACGGAGCGGTGATCCGCCAGAGCGAACGCTTCGACCTGTACCGCGATGCCCTCGCCACGTTGCGGAGTCGTGACCTCGTGTACGACTGCTACTGCTCGCGTCGCGAAGTTCGAGCCGAGATCGACGCGTCGCCGAGTGCACCACACCTGCCACCCGGCTCGTATCCGGGGACCTGTCGGAACCTGACCGATGCCGAACGTGCCGCTCACGTCGAGCGCGGTCGGCCACCGGCGATCCGACTCCGGGCGAGCGATTCGATGACCGACCCGGCGCTGATCGGCTTCACCGATGTGATCGCCGGCCACGTCGAAGGTGGGGTGGACGACGTCGTCCTCCAGCGCAACGACGGGGTCCCGGCATACAACCTTGCGGTGGTCGTCGACGATGCGCTCCAAGGTGTCACCCAGGTGGTCCGAGGCGACGACCTGCTCGACTCGACGCCTCGTCAGATCCATCTGCAGGCATTGCTCGGACTCCCCCGTGTCGAGTACGGACACGTACCACTCGTGTTCGGCACCGACGGTGAGCGACTGTCGAAACGCCATGGATCGGTGTCGCTCCAGGAACTCGCGGCTGCGGGTGACGAACCGATCGCTGTCCTGCAGGTGCTGCTGTTGTCGATCGGTCTCGATGTTGCGAGCGGCCCTGGGGTTGACGTCTCCACGCTCCTTGGCGCCGTCGTGGACTCGTTCGATCTCTCCCGAACCGGTCGCCGGCTGGTCGTCTTCGACGGCCAACCGAACAGCCGGACCAGCGGATCGCCGTCGTTCACGATGCTGAACGGCAGGTGAATTCGTCAGGCATCGGACGAAGAGCACGGGAGTCGGGGTCTCGACCAGTACATTAGGGTTGGTGGACGAGCGACGGAAAGCGATCATCGGCACCAGCGTGGTGTTCGGGTTCGCCGCGCTCGTCGGGTGTTCCTCTGCGATGACCGGAAACGGCACGGTCGGCGGGGACGGCGCGTCGGCAGCCCGCGAACTCCAGGTCGAGACACCGGCCACCACGGAACCGGTCGTGACGGCGAGCTCGCAGCCCGCCACGACCGTGGCCGAGGTCGCCACCACGGTGGTCGAATCCACCACCACCGTCGAATCCACCACCACGGTCGAGTCGACGGTGCCGCCGACCACGATCCCCGACACGATCCGCACGCTCGCACCGGTCGAGGCGCCCTTCCAGGCGATCGGCACCAGCAACGGCTCCGAGGCGGCTCGCATCCAGCAGCGCCTGATCGAACTCGGCTTCTGGATGCAGAGCTCCGACGGCGAGTACGGACTCACCACCCGCCAAGCGGTCATGGCATTCCAGAAGTACATGGGCTTCGACGATCCGAGTGGCAGCGTCGACGGACAGACCGCCAGCGCACTCTCACTCGAGACGGTCAGGCCGCATGCTCGAGCCAACTCCGGCACGCTCGTCGAGGTCGACAAGGGCAAGCAACTGCTCTTCTTCGTGATCGATGGCGTGACCGAATGGGTGCTCAACGCCTCGACGGGCAACGGCGAGTCCTACACCGAGGAAGACCAGAACACCCCCGGCGAGATCATCACGGGCGTGTCGCTCACGCCGAGCGGCCTGCACGAGGTGAACCGCCAACGCGCCGAAGGCTGGTGGGAAGGTGACCTCGGCAGCATCTACCGACCCAAGTACTTCGTCGGTGGTGTCGCCGTGCACGGTTCGGGCAGTATCCCGAACTATCCGGCATCGCACGGGTGCGTTCGTGTGAGCGTTCCCGCCATGGACTGGATCTGGGAGACCGGCATCATGCCGCTCGACACGTCCGTCTGGGTCCACGACGGAGCCTGACTCGCGCCACCCCGAGCCGACATCTGAAAGTATCGGGTCCCATGTTGCCGGTGATCGGAAGTGTCAGGCCGTGGGAAGATCCGACGGTCACGTCCATCGGGCGGCTGCCCATGGGGACCCACACGACCGCTCATCGCAGCGTCGACGAAGCCCGTGGTCACGACCCACTCGACAACGCACGCTCCACGTGGCGCAAATCGCTTGCTGGACGATGGTCGTTCCGACTCTTCGACCGGCCTGACAACGTGTCGACCACGGCGGTCACCGAGCCTGCTGACGGCGAGGGCTGGGTGAAGGTCGCCGTCCCGGGCAACTGGACGATCCAGGGTGTCGCCGATCAGCAGGGACACCCCGATCTGCCGCAGTATCTCAATGTGCGGATGCCCTTCGACGGTCCGCCACCGGTGCTGCCCGACCGCAACCCCACCGGCGTGTACCGACGCGATCTCACGGTTCCGAAGAAATGGGCCGGTCGACGGGTCATCCTCCACCTCGGCGGCGCAGAATCGGTCCACGCCCTCTACGTCAACGGCGAGTTCGCCGGCTACGGCACCGACAGCCGACTGGCCAGCGAGTACGACATCACCGACCTGGTGCACCCTGGCGGGAACGATCTCGCGGTCGTCGTGCTGCGCTTCAGCGCGCACTCCTACGTCGAGGACCAGGATCAGTGGTGGATGGCCGGACTCCATCGCGACGTGTGGGCCGAAGCTCGCCCCGCCACCCGCATCACGTCGCTCGTCACCGATGGCGCGTACGACCACGTGTCGGGTTCCGGGACGCTCACGGTGCGCACCACGGTCCATGGTCACGAACGGCCGCGCAAGGGCCACACGGTTCGCACCACCGTCGAGAACGCGAAGGGGAAGCGGCTTGCCGAGCGGGTCACGAGCGACGTACCGCATCGCCACATCGCACCGATGCAGTTCGAGGGCTTCCATGTCGACCAGACGGTCGACATCGCCGCGGTCGACCCATGGTCGGTGGAGAGCCCGAATCGTTCGCGGGTCATCGTCGAGCTGTTCGGTCCCGACGGCGACCTCGTCGAGGTCCACACGCAGCTCGTTGGCTTCCGCACGATCGAGATCCGGGACCGACAGTTCTTGGTGAACGGTCAGCCGATCTGGTTCTTCGGGGTCAACCGACACGATCACCACCCCGATCGGGGCAAGGCGGTCACGGTCGACGACATGCGCGACGACCTGCTGGCGATGCGCCGCCACAACATCACCGCCGTGCGCACGTCGCACTATCCGAACGATCCACGACTGCTCGATCTCTGTGACGAGATCGGCCTCTACGTCATCGACGAGGCCAACATCGAGTCGCATGCGTACAACACCAGCCTGTGCGACGACGATGGGTATCGGCACACGTTCCTCGACCGCATCGCCCGAATGGTGCAACGGGACCGGAACCATCCGTCGGTCGTCATGTGGTCGCTCGGTAACGAGTCGGGACACGGCCTGAACCACGTCACCGCCGCAGCGTGGGTACGACGCGCCGACCCGACCCGCCCGCTCCACTACGAGCCAGCGGTTTTCCACGAGGGATGGGTCGATGGAGGGCGAGCGTCGAGCGACGTCGTCTGCCCGATGTATCCGACCATCGCTGCAATCGAGGAGTACGGCGAGAACGACGCCGCCGACCGGCCGCTGATCATGTGCGAGTACTCCCACGCCATGGGCAACTCGAACGGCTCGCTCGCCGACTACTGGGACGTGATCGTGAAGACGCCAGGACTGCAGGGCGGATTCATCTGGGAGTGGAAGGACCATGGGCTCACGACCAAGCTGGCGAACGGGAAGAAGGGCTTCGCCTACGGCGGCCAGTTCGGCGAGGAGCGCCACGACGGCAACTTCGTCGCCGACGGGATCATGGCGGCCGACCTCGTCCCGCACCCCGGTGTGAACGAAGTGGCCTGGGTGTATCGCCCGGTCACCGTCGATGCGGTCGGCACATCACGCCTTCGCGTGACGAATCGCCAGAGCTTCGCTGGCCTCGGTGGCCTGAAGGGCTCGTGGAACTTGAACATCCGCGGCGAGGTCGTCGACACCGGCACCCTCGACGTCGAGGTCGAGCCGCACGGATCCGAGGTGATCGCGCTCCCGTGTTCGATCCCGGACGAGACCGACTCGTACCTGTCGGTGAGGTGGACGCAGAAGCAGACCACCGCTTGGGCGTCGGCCGGCCATCTCGTGGCGTGGGACCAGATCCAGCTGCGTGCGCCCAAGCGCCGGCGCGTCGTCTCCGAGCCGCGTTCGTCCAACGGGCGCACCCTCGACCTGGAATCGATCAGCCCGACGCTGGCCATCGTGCGCGCACCGGTCGACAACGACGGCTACAAGCTGATTCCCGGACTCACCGAGCAAGCCGGCATCGGCGGCCACGCTCACTGGCACTGGCTCGAGACGGGCATGTACGACCAGCCCGCCGAGGACTTCGTCGACCACGTCCACACCGTCGACATCGACGACGAGACCGGCGCAGTCACCCACCGACACAAGGTGACCGTCCCTGACGAGCACACCGACCTCGGTCGCATCGGGACCCAGTTCGAACTGCCGCGACAATTCGATCGGATCCGGTGGTTCGGTCGCGGCCCGGGGGAGAACTACCCCGACCGTCAGGCAGGCTCGATGCTCGCAACCTGGGAGTCGGGGATCGACGACAACCCGTACCTCGTCCCCCAGGAGTTCGGGTTGCGTACCGATTGCCGCTGGTTCGAGTTCATCCGCAGCGACACCGGCGAGACGATCCGTCTCGACGTCGTCACACCCATCTCACTGCACGTCTCGGCAACACGCCACCGCGACGCCGACCTGCTGGTGGCTGCGCATGCCACCGACCTACGGCCAGCCAAGGCGCTGGTGGTGAAGGTCGACGTTGCTCATCGCGGCCTCGGCACGGCCAGCTGTGGACCCGACGTGCTGCCCCGCTACGAGATCCCC
>Ga0307981_1002390_pt1 | contig 15353 bp, 14 predicted proteins | sample OrgLakmetagen987_FD_201849 | JGI IMG/M metagenome (GOLD analysis project Ga0307981, IMG submission 201849) | Saline water microbial communities from Organic Lake, Antarctica - #987 | ecosystem: Environmental > Aquatic > Non-marine Saline and Alkaline > Saline | place: Antarctica: Organic Lake... | reverse complement strand
ATCATGGAACTAATGGCTTGGTGTCAAAGTGGTTCATTCTCCCATTCATAATAGCTCACAATCTAAGGAATACGATTATTTGTAAAACCTATCGTCTATCGTTTTAGAGTCTGTGCGAGTAATCCGCTTGTACAACGGGTTATCAGCACTAAACTCTGGAGCGGTTTACCTCGAGAAGTCTCTCTACTTTTACTGGTTGCTTGGTTTAGATTTTTGGATCCAACGGTTGGCGCCACATTTCAGGCGAACTTCGACGACCTCATTTTTTCGGGAATAGCTAGACTACCATACCGGTATCGCTATGATACGCCTATTGGCGCAGATCTTCCACTAGGACCCAACCCTATTGACTTTCTACAGGAACAGAATGGACACATTTATTTACGTCTCATGGTACGAATGAATCAATCCTTCGAGTTTGAGTTTGATTGTCGGCAACGGGGGGACGAAGGAGGGGGTCGGTATGATAATACTAACCGGGGTAAGAATCAAGACGGAACACCGAGACAAGCTCCAATACTTCGAACGAAGCGTTAGAAACGGAAATGGTCGAGAGTGCATCCACTGCGGGTCGCAAGTCCGACAAAAATGCAAGTGAATGAATCGTCGACATTGTATGCCAGTTGACTCGAGCGCACACATCCGATTCCAAAAACGAAAGCTTGTATACTAACTCTGATACTAGTAGGGTAAAATAAGCTCTATCTAGAGACGAAATTGCATGCAATCCAAGGCCTCCTCACTTTGCTACAGTTCGACAGACTCTCGTTGTCGTAATTGCGCTGGACGCGATAATCGCACAATTCACTTTTTACAAAGTCCACCAATTAGTTTTGCGGGCTTCCGGTTCTGGCTCCGCCGCTTTCTTCTTCTTTCCAAAGTTGAACCCGCCGAACGATTTCTTCTTCAAGTCTTGATCATCTGCAGAGCCACCAGGGCGTTGCCTAAGTTGATCGAAAGATGAGTAGACCAGTGAGAAAAATACTGACAAACGCATCGCGAGAAATAGAATGAAAAACACGCCAGACTGCTTACATGTAAGGGAGATCCTTCGCGTTCTTGACGGACTTGGGGTCAACCGGGAAAAGATTGATGCCACCTGCCTTTTGCCAGTCAGCGAACGTGCGAGACTTAAATGTGGTGATGCCGACTTTTCCTGAGTTTTAGTAAGCACATGAGAATGCGTGTGGGTGTGTGAGAAACGACTTCAGAGACTATGAATAAAGGGCGTACAAAAGGAACGCTTTCGCGCTAGCATAATAAGGCCGTTCTCTCGAACGTTGTTCTGATGCAACACTGCGATGCGAAAGGACACGTACCAAGATTCTTCGCCTTTTTGGTTTTCTCTGCTTCCTTCACCTTTGCCCATTGTGCTTTGGACATACCAGAAGCTGCAAGAATAAAGAAGAAGAAATGAATGAATCAGAATGACGCCGTCCGGCTTGGCACCAGTAGACTAGAGTAGTACGCAGTCGCCAGCAACTTACGAATATATTCCATTGTCATACTGTTTCCGGAATTCTTTGCAGAAACTCCTAGGGAAGCTCCCGAAAAAGATGATCCGGAAAAGGCAGCTGCCATTGGAGCAGCCAAAAGGGCAATAAGGAAAGCAACGACGGACTTCATTGTGATTTTTTAGGAAAGTTAAAAGGGGGATTTAATGAATTATTCAACAGGGCTTTGTTGTGACAAGACAAGGTCCGGGGATCTGATTATCTGGATGAGTCAGTCATCGTGCAACGTCTGCCATGACGTTGGCGTTTTCCGATCAAATTGTGAGCATTCAGGCTTCTAACGTTTTGCTGCGACGGGTGGACAGACCGCGTTCCGCAAAAGGCGGCGCCAACCTCAAGGCACAGCAACACAGCAACCTCGTCTAGGTCTACCGGTACGGTATGCACCACTACTCTCATCACGAAAACAGAATCGCAAAACGCAATGAGCTCCAGCCAACCCACTCCACCGGGAAAAAGTGCAACGACAGCGCCATTCCACGTATTGATGCTTGGAGATGATGCAAACCTTCAGGGAAACCAAGGAATTCTCGACCGTAGACTTCAAGGGGATTTTATCTCGCAAAGGTATCGTGCCTTTAACGAGGAGCCGCATACAGCGCAGAAAGAAAAGATTCCAGATAGAGATTATGATTCCGTTTGGCTTGGGGTATCTACTCTGGAAAAGGCCCTCGCTTCCTGCTGTGAGTTACCGGTGAAAGGTCCGGACGAACTTGAGGGAGGTGCACTCGTCAAGGAGAAAGTATTGCGCTTCGTTGGTCTCTTAACACTCCACTGCCATGACATTGAATCTAGAGCCTTAGGGCTGGCTGTTTTGGAACGATCTTTGCAAGTCGACAAAGAGGAACGATTAGCCCAAGACTCTTCGACACCCACGACCGAGTCGAATGGGACCGACGAACCTCCATTGGCAAAGAAACGGCGACTCGCCGAGCCCAAAATAGGCAACGACAGCGTCTCTGATAAAAGCCCGTCAGGATCTTCCAGAGAGGAATTGTCTCCAGATCGTATATCAGGATTTCTAGTGGCAGGTGGTCTCCATATACTGAATCGATGGCTCGTCGAGGCTACCACACCCGTCAATGTTCCTCTACCCAAGCCACCAGTGGCAAATGGACGCCCGCACCGTACGAATGCTCTACCTGACCAAAAGGGATCTTCTACTGCGCTTCTTCTGCTCCCGCTTCTATCTTTCCTGAGCAATATACCGTTCGATCGGCAGCTTATCTTCAAGTCGAAAGTCAACAAGGAGATTCGCAAGCTAAGCAAGCAGATTGATGAAATCGTGCAGACAGCACCAAACCGGCAGCCGAAAATCCGGCTCGATACCATCACAGATCCAGTGGTGGGTAATTTACCGGTAGTGAGAGTGCAAAAGGCGGTCAACAAACTCAAGGAAAGTTGGGGACGAAAAGCCAAGTCTGGAGACTCGGAGACTTTGAAAGCATTGGACCCCTTCAGCTCGCTCAGGAATACTATACAGAAGCGCTTGGAGGCAATTATTGACTGCGATCAAGGTCGTGCTGACAAGCCTGCCTGGATGCTGAGATTGGAAGACGCGCAGAAAGAAAAGGAGAAGAAACGGCCCAAGAAGCGCCCAAGCACGGAGCAGCTCGGCCGCCGAGAGAGGGAAAACGAACGGTCTGCCATGATGAAAGAGGATCTCCGAAAGGCTGCAATTGAGCGCTCAGAATTGCTCCGAAAACTGCGTGAAATGAAGCAAAAAACAGATGGCGATGACGAAATGGATCGAAGGGCCCAGGCGAAAAGAGGAGTTCAATGGAAGGATGGTCTTGGGAGAGCTTCTAAACTACGAAAGCGTGATCTACTGGAAGAAGTGTTTGTGTTTACCAAAGACAATGATGACACTGGCAATAAGGTAGACAGCGAGGCAACGACAGAATCAGGGGACGGCGGTGATGATTTCTTTACCTTGTAGCTCATTGGAGCGTCTTAATAGCGCACCTTCTTGCATCGTGTTTACAAAAAGACTCTTCTGCACAGACGAATCGACAACAGTAGTCTATCGTAACTTTTTAAATGCCACCTCATCGAGCTAGTAGACTTTTCTAGGTACTGTAGTAGTGAGGGACTTTGGTAAAAAAGCAAAAAGAAACACTGCGAGGAGCAGTGTTGGGTTCGAGAGAAATTTCAAAGTTGAGGGCTAAAAGTAACCAGGTTTACAATTTTCTTGAAAATCTACTATTAAAACTCTAGTCTTGACTAATAATTTGTGAAATTACCAAAGATAAAATAAAGCATCGAACATCATCGAAGCTCAATCCTCTACCTATCATCATCGATTGTCGATTGCCTCATCTTCGACCTACGACCTTCGACAGGGCAAAGCACTTGTGAGACACCATCTACCGACTGACCAGCTTGCCATACCACGCTCCCCTCTACGACTCTTATTTCGCAGTCAGGTATCTCGATTCACCATGAGGTTCGATTTGGATGGTCTCGATGTGTTCTTCCCGTTCGATCGAATTTACTTGGAACAGCACCAGTACATGAGATCTTTGAAACAGGCGCTGGACGCGGGAGGTCATTGCTTGCTTGAGATGCCTACCGGTACAGGCAAAACAGTGTGTCTACTCTCTTTGATTACCTCGTATCAGGTACGTGATTGTTGGTTGTTATCGTTTCCAGACTTGCACTTCTTCGTACTTACATGTCTCCAACGAAATTCTCATGCGCTTGATATCGCAGCATGCAAATCCATCTGCAGGAAAGTTGATCTACTGCACTCGAACAGTCCCAGAAATGAATTCTGTGATGGAAGAGCTAGCAACTGTTCTGGCTTATCGTGCCCATGAACTCGAAAGTCAACAAGAGACAGAAAACACGCAACCTACCGGAGACGTAGAAGACGCCGTGGGGCCCAACACCGAAATGGTCGACGCAGAAGCTTCACCGACACGAAAGAAAGCCCGTCGTATTTACAACGGTAAACACAAAAAAGGCCGCTCGGCCATGGGTCCCGTTGCGAATGGACGCGGGGCCGGCGGTAGCGGAGTACTGGCCCTCTGTTTGAGTAGTCGACGTAATATGTGCGTTCACGACCGAGTCATGGCGGAGAGTGATCGTGAAGCTGTCGATGCCGCATGTCGTAATATGACGGCTTCCTGGCGTGTGGAAGCAGCACAAAAGAGTCCAGGGTCGGTTGAGACGTGCAGCTACTTTGATAACTTCCAGGCGGCGGGTGAAAGTACTTCCATGCCAAGCGGTGTGTATGACTTGGAAGAGCTTCAAAAGTGGGGCAAGGGACGTGGATGGTGCCCTTATTATTTGACGCGACGGGCTCTGAACCACGCCAACATTTTGGTATTCAACTATCAATACATGTTGGATCCAAAGGTTGCTAAGATGGTATCAAAGGAACTCGAAGCAGAGAGCATCGTTGTATTCGACGAGGCCCATAACATCGACTCTGTTTGTATCGAAGCCTTATCAGTCACCATCAACGATAGAGGCCTTGAATATGCAACAAGGTCTTTGGGCAGACTTACTTCCGAAGTCTCACGTCAAAAGGCGACAGATAACGGCCGTCTTCAGCAGGAATATCAGAACCTCGTGAACGGCTTGATCGACCAAGGCTTACTGGACGCCCCGGCCAATGAAGCGGCTCTTGGGAGTGTAGGTACACGTGGTTCAGCGCACGCGCAGCTATCGTCTTCCACACCAGTCTTCTCACAGTCTTCCTTTCTTGTTCCCATCTTAGAACGTACTGAATCCGGATGTATTGAACGAAGCCGTACCCGGCAACATCCGACGTGCTGAGCATTTCATTGGTTTCATGAAGAAAGTCGTTGAGCACCTCAAAGCTCGCCTTAGATCGGTCGCTGGACCAAATGGAGGGGTACGAAGCGAGACACCTTTGGCATTCTTGCACCGAATGACGAATGGTACAAGTTTAGAAGCGAAGCCTTTGCGTTTCGCCTACTCGCGCCTGTCTTCTCTACTGAGGACTCTACAAGTCTCAAAGCTGGACGACTATAATGCTTTAACAGATGTTGCCGATTTCGCTAGTTTACTGGCAACGTACAGTGAAGGCGTGGCCAAGTTTGCAATCATCATGGAGCCCAATGGGTCTTCCATCCCAGGAGCATCGGATCCGGTCATTCAACTGGCCTGTCTTGATTCGTCTTTGGCAATCGCCCCGCTTTTCAAAAGATTTTCTAGCGTTGTGATTACTTCAGGTACGCTATCTCCTATCGACTTGTATCCCAAACTTCTACAATTTGAGCCCTGCGTGTCAGAGTCCTTATCAATGTCCACGTTCCGTCCCTGCATTCGGCCGATGGTGATTACACGGGGCTCTGACCAGCTGGCAGTGTCTACAAAGTATGAAGACCGTGGTGACATGGGGGTGATCCGTAATTACGGGGCGATGCTTGTGGAGCTCTGCAGCGCAATTCCAGATGGCGTCGTAGCCTTCTTTACCTCCTACAGCTACATGGAATCCATCATCAGCGAATGGGATGCCATTGGTATTTTGCGCGAATTGACAAAACACAAATTGGTCTTTATCGAGACAAAAGATGTCGTCGAAACGACCCTTGCGCTTGATAACTACCGGCGTTCTTGCGACTCTGGTCGAGGTGCTGTCTTCTTATCTGTTGCACGCGGGAAAGTATCCGAGGGAATTAACTTCGATCGGCACTACGGTCGAGCTGTGGTATGTCTTCCTCTTTGTTGAATGGCATGGGATCTTGTTCGTGCCGATTGTGGGCTCACATTTGCACTTTTTCTTCACATAGATCATGTTTGGTGTTCCTTTCCAATACACGCTGTCACATGTGCTCCGCGCAAGACTCGAATACCTACAGACGCACTATCAAATCCGGGAGCAAGACTTTCTCAATTTCGACGCCCTGCGACAGGCCTCGCAGTGCGTTGGACGTGTCATCCGCAGCAAGACGGATTATGGGCTGATGATCTTTGCTGACTCTCGATACAATCGGCACGACAAAAGAAACAAGCTTCCCAAATGGATCCTTCAATTTATGGAAGATGCCTACCTGAACCTCAGTACGGACACAGCCCTATCCCATGTCAGACAGTTTCTTCGACTGATGGGCCAGCCCATTGACCAGGAGGCCTTACAAAGTGTCTTGCTTACGCTCGAGGAAGTGAACCGAATGAACCCCACGAGAGCACCAGCCAATAGAACCGCTGGTGAAGGAGGCGCAATGATCACAGAGGCGTCTGGGCCTGCGGTCGGGCTAGGTTAGAAAGCTCTAGCTATCATAGGCTAGGGGAACCACTGGCTGGACCATCGTATGCAAAAGATGATTCCCTGGAGTTTCCATTGCTACGGGATTATTAGTTAGTTGCTTCGAAGAAATTAACTTATCTGACCTCACCTATAGATATGACCGGTAGTAGCGAGCCAATCCTACAGTAAAATCGACTATTATGATGTACCACAGAGGCAGAGGGTGCGTGCAGCTGGTGGTCTAGGTGTGGTCCGGGATCCATACACGAATGACCCGATCATCGATCGGCAACCAACAAAAGCAGAAAAGATGACCACACACAAGCCAGCAACAATCCAACAAATCCAACGTGCGCATCTACCATGGAACGTTTTTTGACTCTTCTCAGTGCCGTTGCACTATGCTTGACAGCGACGGAATCATTCATGGGAGCTGGACCAAGAATTTCTCCTCCCGGATCGGTCTTTGGGATCCCGCAAGCAACTGCTAGTGCATGCCGAACAATCCTCGCCATGAGTGGCGCCGCTCCCGAGCTGAAGCGAGTCTCCCCGGACCAAGAGGGTATCCCGATCCCATTTGTCGACAAGACGGGAAACGATTTCATTGAGTGCTATGCCGACACGATCGCTAACATAAATGGTGTCGAGTATGTAAGTTAGTTTCCCCGTTGTATCGACCTTATTGAAGGCAATTTGTGCACCAAATGCACCTCTCAAACTCACACTTTATTTTCATACATCCCTAACCTCCTTCGCAGACAATTGCCGTGCCGTGCGACTACTCAGTTGCACTCTGCTACTTTGACGGAAGCGATCAGTTGGTCCCGGTCGAGCTTGATGATGAACTCATGGACGACATCTTTCCCATGGCGGAATCGATCGTGGGTGAAGAATTCGGAGAAGAGCTAGTGTTGCAAAGGACGCCTCAGACCCTTACTCTCGTCGGTGAGCTCGAGGAAGACGACGAAGAGGATTTCGAAGAAGACGATTCTTTGACGCTCGATGATGACGCAGAAGAGGACGAAGAAGAAGTGGAGGTTCTCTTGTCTTTTGAATACCGAGGCAAAGAGTTCAGTTTGGTGAGACTTCTGGATCCGATCCTGTTAGTTGGTAAGGTTGACCCCGCCAGTCCCGACAATCGCATTCTCTTGACACCGGAGGAATCTGATGCCGTCATGCCTGTTCTAGAAGCTATGTTCTTGGATTTCCATGACGATCCGGACAACTTGCTACCCTAATAATATTTACGCAAAGAGCAACCATTCGCCGCCAGGGAGAAGGACACATTCATTAACTAATGCAACCGTGTAATCATCCGCTATTCATCTAATCCAATGCCTCTAGTCTATTTACCTCTCTCTAAAAATGGGAAAACTTGCGAACCAAAATGAAAGGGACAACGGTGGATAGATTGCTAGCTAGTAGCAGAGAAGGCCAGATAGTGTATGTTGCAAAGTACTATTGCTTAATGATTACGAACGAGGCTTCTCTTTCTTCTCCTTGTACAACGCCCAGAGTGATACACCAGCGACCTTGACAACCTTGAATCGGACTCCAGGAATATCTCCAACGGCGTGTCCGGATCGGCCGAAACCAGCAATGAGGACTTCGTCATTCTCGTCGACGTAGTTCAAGCAACCATCACGGGGGACGAAGGCAGCAATCTTCTTTCCGTTCTTAATCAGCTGCACGCGCACGCATTTACGGATAGCCGAGTTGGGCTGCTTGGCTTCAATACCAATCTTTTCCAAGACAATTCCCTTGGCCATGGTGGCTCCACCCATAGGGTTGGCCTTCATAGCTGAGATAGAGTGAGCCTTACTGTATTTAAGATCACGCCAACGCTGGATTCTCCGGTGGGTTCGGAGCTTACGACCGGTACGCAATCCATTAGGCTTTCCCATCTTAGCAATTTACTGTAATCTAAAGTCGAGTTTGAGGGAGAGGAAACGGGTAAGTAAAAACGTAAATGCACGAGACATGAACTCGCCCTACAGTGTAACCTTCACTACAAGAGGCACATTCGCAGGCGCATCAAGGCTGTGATAATCCGTGAAATACCACGACTTCGAAACGAGTGCCCAGCAAGGCCTCCCTCCCGCCATGGGAGTTCGAATCAATTGGTCGAGGACTTCGCTGTTGATTCAACCCATACAACTCTATCGCCCGCGCCTATGCTATCTCCTTGACGTAATCATGGTCCCGACCTCAACGCAGCACCTACAAACAAGGTCCAATAGCCATGGTTGCGCACACACCTCAAAAGATCGATTGAATAGAATACTCGCTATACGTTTTCGCTCATGGAAAGGGTCCAGCGAGTTTAGTAAACGGGTAACCAGTAGGCTCATCACCTCTAAGGAGTTAGCGCTAAATTTTGGGAATTTGATGAAATAATGAAATAATTTGTGTCGCGACCGGATATGTGCGAGCATGACAGAAACGACGAACGACGCACACGCACAACGACACCTTGCTACTGCAGTATCGGTACCGTTAGTCTAGCTGTAGCGTTACACGCTAGCCTTTAGGATGGATTTCGCTGCAGCACTTGCAAATCTAGAAAAATCTGCCAAGGCAGCGGCGGCAAACACCGGGAATGGCAGCAGCAGCAACAACTCTCAGCACCGGCGAGAGGGCGATCGTCGCCGTGGACGTCAAGACCAGCAGGGGAACGATCAGAGAAACTCACGCCCTCGTTACAATGATCACCCTGCTAGTGAGAATCGTGAGCGAGGACGCTACGAAAACTCGGACCGACCTGAAGGCATGTCTCGGTTTGGATATCGGGTGAATCCATACCGATCTACTGTTTCACCCGAGGCTCCTTCCGACATTGCAAATTCTCCCAAACATATTGCTCTGCTGGTTATCTGTATCGATGAAGTTCCTTTCGAGCATCTTTGGAAAGCTTGGGCGGCAGCTGGTGACGCTTTGGTGAGTGTAATCGTTCACGCCAAGTACCCTGACAGGGTGCAAAGCAAATGGTTGCAGCAACGCCTGCTTCTCCGACCACCTCGCATCGGTCGGGGCAACTGTTACGCGGATCCAGAATGCTTGACGCACGCTCCTCAGTGGGGATCTGTACAGATTACGCGAGCCATGGTGGATTTACTGGCAACGGGCCTCAAAGTCGGACCAACTGACCGGGAAGCGGACGTGCGCTTTTCTACCAAGAGATTCTTGGTCAAAGGCAAGGAGCAGGGTCCACCAGAAGAAATCCCTCTAGTTGACAAGTTCATTTTTGTCAGCGAAACTTGTTTGCCCGTTCGAACTCTGAAAGAATGCGTCGAGCTGCTTTTTGAAGAGCCAAAGGTAGCGGCAAAGAGCGGCGAAAGTGACGCACCTTCAGCAGTTGTACCAGCAGCAGGGGCACGCCCAAACGAGATGTCATGGATCAACGCTCGTAACCTAAACAGCCCCGACACTCCCAAAAACAAGTACGAGCGAGATCAGTTTCAGGATATTCATCGCATGGTCCCCCGGCAGTTTCGATGGAAGGCGGATCAGTGGACGGTCTTGTCGAGGCCTCACGCGGCTGCCGTAATGAACATTGACCAGCACATGCGACCCGCCGATCAGCTGTGGAATTCTTTTGCTCGAATCAATGCCAGTGATGAAATGTACTTTCCGACGGCCTTGGCCTGTCTGGGAATACTAAAAGAAGACGATGAGAAGGATACGGCAACTTCACAAGTGGCCAAACGAGCCGTCACGTATACGGATTGGACGGAGGGGATGCGCAATCCGGCAACGTACACGAATGGTGTACGTGACTTGAGAAAGGTTGCCAAGATTGCTCGAAAGCAAGGATGCTTGTTTGCACGAAAGTTTGCTTTAATTCACAATATCCCGGGAAGAGAGAAGGTTGTGACTGGCGAGATTGATGCAGACGCATGGACGGAACTGCTAGAAGCATTGCGGAAAGAAGAAGGAGAAAACCAACCATGAGGGCTGTTTTTATGTTATCAGATTGTTAATGTTAGCATGTTGCGTCAAGCTTTTACGAGATAATACACGCGGTCTGCTTTCCTGATGAGCCGTGTCGATGAGCAACAATTTGAGTGAGCTCTTGGACAGAATTTTCAAAGTTGCGAATAAAGATCTTTCGATTGGGTATGGCATCAAAGCCTCGTTCATGAACCAACTTGTTCCGGATAGTTGCTAGATAGCGCATGTGCTTGATTAGATCCTTGGATGGAATATGCGGGGAAGCCGAGGATATCTTCTCGTGCAGCCCTTTACCAGAGGCTTTGAACTCGTGCTCCAAAAGATGCTCGAGCTCTTTGGAACTCTTGATGGCCAACTCATAATCGTTTGTGGCGTGGACAAAGTGCGGTTTCGAACCGGAAGCGCCCATAGTACATCAATCGTCGCTCTATAGAGGGGAACTACTGGGTGTTTGTACGGTAGTTGAAACGGAAGCGATCGCAGTTCGACCTCCCGCCATTGTGCTGGCTTCTTGGGCCTTCGGCGAACCAGTTGGTCCGTATTACTGTCGTACGTACATTAACACTTATTGGCGCGAAACATTTCGCGCCAAATACGTCGACGACAACGAGAAACGCAACGACCATGACGGAGGGAGGTACGGCAGCTCCACTTGTGTCACGCTGTCACGCTTAAAGACTCCATTCATCAACCATCTTATCTATGCAACCATCACGTGCGTGCAGGCAACCACTCCCAGTGTACCTCTGCTGGGGTTTCTTGATCTCCCAGTCTTCTTCCTTTGTGCCCTTGACAGTTTCAATCCGTAGTCGCCACCACGGTGACTCTTCACATCCATCATCAACACCACCACTCTACGGAGTCGGCGAATCGCTTCGACGGACATTTTCTGCCATGCGGCTGCCTCCTTCTCCGCCAGCACCAGCACCACCCACATCGCCCATAACCCAAGTCCTTATCCCCGAAAGCAAAGGCAGTTCCCATATAACAGGAGGTAGCTTGGTGAGACTGAGCAATGATGACCGCTTGTATTCACTTCCCGAGATACCAGACGATCGCAATCTCAACGAGCTCGAACTAGAGTTTCGAGACATGCTCGAGCACTTTACTCGCTACTCCAAGCGAGACATTTTTTCCCTTCGTGATCCCCGGATGAGAGTTCTCTTTCAGGGCGTGGCTGCCAGTGCCTATGAACCAGAAGTCTACCGGGCGTTTGAAATTCTTTACGAGGATTTGTATCCGCTCCGAGTAGCAGGTCGCATATTCTTCGGTCGAATGAAGCAACTCATGTCGGATTCCCAGCTCGAGCGACAAGAGCAAGTGATCGCTGTCCATGATGCAACAGGTTTGTCAGCCGAGACGGTGGAGGATATTCGACTCGCGTTTGTATCCACCGCTGCCACGTTGAATGGAGATATCTACCTGACGTTTGATCAACTTGCAGAAACTGGCCTGGCAGGAACGGCGGTTAATGTTCTGGACTTTGATAGCGTCGACAGTTTGCTGCAGAGACTCGATAAAGGTGGTATCGGGAAACTCTCTTTTGTCGATTTCATGGCTGGCTTGCAGCAATGCGCCGAAGAAACGTGTGCAATCGAAACGTGCAACCCAAGCGAAGTGATCAAAGGCATCCTCTCGGACTTGGAGGATAATCCTCCTCACGCTGGCGAAGAATTGGACCCACAAAGGCAAAAGTTTAGCGATCGCTTTGATGAAATGGTCGATAGCTTTAGAGAATGGGGCGATCTGGTTCCCCAGGGCGAGGGCCGACGCCTAGACGTGGTTCGAGGCTGCTTTGTCGGTGCTGGACGCCTGGAGATTGTGGATGCACTGCGTATCGTGTACGTCGATTTTAAAGCGCTTCGATTCGCAGGGGATCTTATATTCAAGCTTGTTTCGTCGGTCATGGCGGGTATTCGGAGAAGACAAACCTAGCTAGATTTTGCCCTCGTGCGAAACCCCCAGGAACTTGGAGAAACAATTTTTTTTAGAATAGAGAAGTGGAGATGAATATGAGTAATCCGATTATTACGCGTTTCTTCTGCACTCCGTACGATGATTCAGCTAACCTGATTGTAGAGGCTAGAATTGCGTACTGTATTTATCTTACTAGCTATGTATGTATAAATCGGACCTGTCTTGTACTAGCGATACCTTGTGTTGATCGTGGCGCCGTGCTACCACTCGTGAGCTTGAGCATTCTCGGAGCCAGGCGTTGCTGCCTTGTTTCTCGAGAACGGCAACGGCAGCTCGAACAAGATCCTCACAGCCATGCTGGCCAATGGGGTCGACAACATTATTGTGTCCCCCCACAAAGGTAGCCCGGCTGAATTTCTCCAGATTTCCACAGCTCCAGGAAGAGCGCCTATGACCACAGACTCTCCCACTTGTCTAGTTTCCCTGTAGATTCACCCACTTGCTCGCCCACTCTTCTTACTGGTCGAGAAAGTTATATGCCTGCTAGCAACTAGTTACTGAGTTAAGCGATCGCAAACCTAAAACGACGCTAGACCCGACTGTATTCATGGATTGCTTGATCATGATTCATCATCTTCATCACCTTCTGCGTCTACAAATGGCCGCCACTGGTCCTCCTCCAGGAGGTCCTTGATGTTCTGCACCACCTGAAACGTACACCATGGGATCTTGGACTATCGAGGCAACAACCGCCGCAACTACGGCTCTTGCCATTCGCGTATGAGAGATATCCGAGTCATCCAGCATAGTATGGCGACAACCCAATATTTGGCCGGTAGGAGAGGCTTCAGCCTTGCAAAGTATGTTAACTAGTTGGTTGCCACTGTCATTCATCCCGACGACACCGGTCGTCCCTCCACTCTGTTGGACGGCTCGAGTTATCGCACTTGTATCGAGCGCATGTTGCATTACATCATGTCCAATGACAAAATCACTAGAGGATTCGGGCGAGTTACCTAATACCATAATCTCACAATTCCGCAATTCGCTCCCAGCCGATGTCGATGCCACTTTCGAAAACAACCGGTAGTCCTGACAAATCACGTCGTCACCGTTGCCAAGTTGTTTCTCGGTGACTTCTTCCAAAGCCAACGCAACTCCTAATGCCGAGGCTCCTCGAGACATCGCCATGGATTTGTAGCTATCCATCTTATTCCTATTGTCACCTTGTGGTTCTTGATCGGCGGCTCGAACTAGCGGACACTTGATTTGCACAAAATGTACGTCGGCCTCGGAGGATATACCCGCTTGCTTCATGGCCGACTTGACGCCCTTGGCCACTTCCTCTATCATGACTCGAGTTCCAACTTCATTGACCAGAAAATCCCGGGTGTGGTGAATTCCAATCGACAGGCTTGGTGAAGTTGGAATGGTGTCCTCCTCCACCTCTGTTCGGGTAAAGACTGTCAAATGGGGGCTGAGTACTCCTTCGGTACCGCCCGACATGACGTAGACAATCCGGTGCACTTGAGAGGGGTCCTTCAATTGTGGCGCTAGATACGCTTGGAGCGACGATACTGCATAGCCTCTTGTAAAATCGTTGACGCATCCATTACCTTCCGTTTTCCCTATGACGCCGACTATTGAGTTGGGGTTGATTTCACCCTTTTGGATCAAACGGTCTAGTCCCGAAACATCGTTAGGGGTAGCAGTGCCGATCTTGTACACTCCAACTCTCATCCTACTCTTCACCTCGTTGATGCGTCAAGGCAAAGTAGACTATAAACAATTATCAATACAGGTGCAGCCGAGCAATTGTGGGAACCCCACAGCCACACAAGGGGGCCTTTTTGCGAAATCCCGAAATCCCATCCCGTGCGTACCTGGGACTGGGACACCCGGCAAAATGACCCCTTTTTGTCTTTTTGAGATTTTCTGGTAATTCGATATATGTATGACGTCAAGGAAATGACTGTGGCCCCCAAAATATTTGAGACCCTTTGGCATTTGTCGCCATTTGTCGCCATCTGTCGCCATAAGTCGCCATCTGTGCGGTGATATATGTCGTATATCACAAGTCGAGTTAGACGTTGGATTCTAGAGAGCTAATAATAGTCACAATATTGATATGCAATTCATTTGAAGGTAATTTAGATTAGTCATGCGTGCTTCCCTACTTGGAACGGTCCTTGTAGCAGCCGCACGCTTGGTATGTACATCTACATCATCGCAATGCGTGCTTCCCTACTTGGAACGGTCCTTGTAGCAGCCGCACGCTTGGTATGTACATCTCCATCATAGAAGGTTACGAGCCTAACACGCGCGCTAACCGTGTTTATTATGGAAGTGAACCGGTACTTACCGATCTTGGCAATCGGCGAAGCAAGTTGCTTTGGAAACAGCGATAAGATTCAGTCAGTGACGAGTCAATTATTGTCTACCAAGCATCGCTTGTCGAGCAAGCCACAGAAGAAACTCGTAACTATCAAGAAACTTCACTCAACGTTTAGAGAGGATCTGTGTATGTCTAGTGACAATACTTACACACGGCCTCAATCTAACGACCCATCGCTTAGAGAGAAACTGTGTATGTCTTATGACAATACTTACACACGAGCTCAATCTAGCGACCTCGGAAAGCGGCGAATACCCATTCGCTAAAACACCAGACGGTAATTACGTGAGCGATCGTCATGTTCTAAGTAAGAATCAAGACTATCAAGCTCACCTTTTGACAACACTACCGACTG
>Ga0307981_1002389_pt1 | contig 15354 bp, 13 predicted proteins | sample OrgLakmetagen987_FD_201849 | JGI IMG/M metagenome (GOLD analysis project Ga0307981, IMG submission 201849) | Saline water microbial communities from Organic Lake, Antarctica - #987 | ecosystem: Environmental > Aquatic > Non-marine Saline and Alkaline > Saline | place: Antarctica: Organic Lake... | reverse complement strand
CGAAGGCACCCCGGCGGAAAGGTTGATTGTCCTCGGCTGGATGATCGACACCCGCCGCTTGCTGATCAGCCTCCCCACCGACAAATTCACCGCATGGACGGCCGACATCAACAACCTCCTGCTCTCCAAGGGGCGCCGCGTCAAGCTACGGACCCTGGAGACAATGGTTGGCCGACTCCAGCACGTTGCCAACATTATGGTCCAGGGAAACCACTTCCTTGGCCGTCTTCGAAGCGCAGTACTCCGCGCCGACAAATCATCTTTCCTTCGAGGTTTATAAGGGCCTGGTACTCTGGAAGGACTTCCTGGTCGTTGCCCACACTGGCATTGACCTGAACCTTCTGACAACCCAAGAGCCGAACAACCTTCTTCGGACTGACGCTTGTGAGCACGGTCTTGGCGGCTACGCGCTCAAAACGGGTCGGGCTTGGCGCTGGGAGATCCCTTTGCATCTCCGAGGGCGCAAGTTGATCAACTTCCTCTAGTTCCTGGCCTGCGTGGTCGGGATTGTGCTCAGCATCGAAGAGGAGGACAATCCAGCAGCTGGCTACTGCTACCTTATTGCAACTGACAACACTTCCGCCATGGGCTGGCTCCGGAAGTCAAACTTTGTCAGTGATGACGACCACGCGGCTCACCTCATCCTTGCCCGGGAGTTCACTAGCGAGTTCCTGTGCAGAGCCTTGATGAACTCCAGCCAGTGGTTTGCGGGGGAAGGAAATAGGGTTGCAGACCTCCTATCTTGCGATCTCGTGTCGTCCGACCACAAGACTAGAACCATTATTAACTCTCGCTTTCCTTCTCAGGTTCCCAAAAGTTTCAAGGTGTCTCCGCTGCCGGCAAATATTTCCTCCTTCCTCTCTTACTGGGTGCAGCTACGAACGCTGCCAAAGGGGGTCACCGGCCAAACACACAGAAAAGACGACACCTCCTGGCGACGGTGGATCGAGTTCCTCGTCAAAGCGAACTTCCTCGAAGCCAACGGCCAAGGCGCCCCCTACCTCGGCGCCTTGGACCGATCCGAAACCCACTGCACCCTCGGTGCCTTCGTTCACTCCGTTCGGATGTGCCATTACAGCAAATCCACAAAAGAACATGCTGAACTGGTTGCGAGTACATGCCGTACCGCCGTTGACGGTGTGGCTACGGCCTTCATCGCAGCAGACGCGCCCGACCCCCAACTTGACTCGACACTGACGGAAAAACTTCGTTCCTTTTACTTCGACAGTTCAAGGGATACAAGAACAACAACCCCGGCAAACAGAGTCAGTAGTGCCTTCCCTTCTTCCTCTTAAAGAAGATGTCCGAGCGCCCGGTTTCCCACCTGGCGATTTTTATTGTTTTTCATCAACTTATGCTCCTGGGTTTCTTTTTCGCGATGCGAAGCTGCGAAAATTTCAAGGTTTCCGGCGAGCAAGGAGCCCATCCGATAAGAAAACGCAACATGGTGTTCGGAAAAGACGGCCAAATTCTACCGCATTTGTTGCCCCGGCTCCACTTAGCCGACACCATCGCGATTACTTTCGAGTACCAAAAGCGCGACAAACGCAACAAGACAGTGACCCAGTGGCGCACCGGCAACAGTACCTATTGCCCGGTGGTTGTCAGCGCCACAGTGGTCCGCCTGCTCGAGGCAATGGGTGCTTCCGAGTCCGACTTTATTTAGAAATTCAAGGGCAACGACGGACGTACCCGCGATTTTGACTCCTTGACCGCCTTGCGGATGCTCCCAGGTTTCATCTCGAGCGTCAATTTCAAATGCCTGGGCCTTGACCCAAAGCGCATTGGACTTCACTCTATTTGCTTGTTGGCGGCCATGGATATGTACCTCAACGGTGTACCGGTGTACACCATCATGTTGCTTGGTTGCTGGTCCAGCAACGCTTTCCTCCGCTACATCCGGAAGCAAGTTGAGTCTTTTAGTAGCAATGTCTCGTCCAAGACGATCGTGACAAGTTGCTTTCTGCACGTGTCTCACTCAAAGGATCTCGAGGACCCCCACACGGGTCGCAAACCTACTTCCTCTACCGCAAATATGGGAATGGGCTCTGGCGGTAACATCAACAGGAACGATTTCTCCATTTGGGCCTAAGATTGGCCTCCCCAATCTCATCACCCGGGCCCAACGGCGACGGCAAGGACTCGTTCCTCCCAAGCAAGACCAAGTCTCCCACCGTCTCACTGGAACCGCATGAATTATTTATGGAGTGTTGTGACTTTGTCACACGATGCGGTTCTGCGCCAACGGCTACTGTTGCCACAGACACAGCTAGATGCAAGGGACCGTATTCCCACCCAATTGATTGCTTTGCAGTCTTTCCTAGGGGTTCTGGGCTGGAATTGGGGAGCCAACGTACTTAGTTACTCCCCGAATCTAGCACACTGCGCCGTCCAAACTAGCAGCATGCAACATCGTGGCTTTGCGACACGATGGAGTGAAGCGCGGCGGCTTGCCCCGCGCGGCCACGTCACTCCCAAGCTCTACGAGGAGTGAGGGAGCAAAATGGATTCAAACTTTTGGCCGTACGGTACGTGCATGTACTTGATGATTCGAGTCAAGTCATCATTCTCGAATCCAAGCAGTCGAGCAAGACCGACTCTCGCCAAGGCCAAGATGATGCACTCATGACAGTCATCATTGCGCGGCCGTTGAGGGCGACTGTATTGTTGGAACTATTCCCCTGCCAGAAGAAGTATTTTTAACCACGGATCCAGGTACTTTCTTGGCCAATGGTAAGAAAAACTACAACTGTCGTCCATCGTTGCGATCTGTGCTGCCCTGTTACCTCTCTATCTGACCAAGATCGTGTTTTCCCCTTGTTGATTGTCTTTAGGCATTGTTGGATACGCCAAAGGTCTCATTGTGGTCCGCAGCACTGGTGGGCTCTACTATATCAGCTTGGCTGACAGTACGACCATCAAAATTGCTGACTCTGCTCCCTCGGGAGACGGTTTGGTCATTGTGGGCGATACGCTCTATTTGGTCAAAACCGCGCTGGATTGCGTCAGCGTGTGGCAGTTAAACCGTAGCAATGGTGTCACGGCCGAGCCTCTCGGGTTTCTTTTGTCGGCCGCTTTTAATACGCCCGCCACGGCCGCCCTGTACAAGGACTCGCTCTGCTTGGTGAATGCACGCTTTGGCGAACTCCCAGCTCCTGCTGAAGGGGAAGGAGACCAAACCACTTTTACTGAGCTGTTCAATGCTGTGAGTGTCAAGAGGAGCGGCGTGGCTCAGATTGTTGAATCAACAAGTGCTCCCACTGCTGCACCGGGAGGAGGTGAGTTGACGAGTTCTCCCGTTGCTTCTGCATCGGGAGGAGGTAAGTTTGCTGTAATCACCGGATACGGAGATCACTGCACGAGCAAAAGCAATCTGACCATCTGTTTTTGTGCTCCCCTTTACCGCACCACATATTCAGAATCCATCGACCGCAACAGCAACTGTGAAATCAATCTCGTCAACGTGGTCATTGACATTAAAGGTATCGCGGGTACCAACGAGTTTGTCTTGAACTACGCTTATGCCAACATTTTTAATGGCGATGGAGCGGGCAGCTCGGTAACGCTCGAGATTTGCGATATGGAATGTGCAGACAATACGGCCACGAATGACCAGCCCGGTTTGGCAGCTTGGACTTTTCAAGTAGAAACTTTGTGGTCATAGCCGACATCAACATTGACTATGCAACCATTACTACCTCGCCCTACTGGTTTCAAGAAGCTCCTATTTTTGCCAATCAAGGCAAAATTCTGTTCTGTGCGTGGCTCCAACTTGTGGACAGTACCGGTACTGGAGTCTGCTTTTATGCGGTAGAGATTGGCGTCGGAGTGGACTTGACTGGTGACCTTCCCGTGGGCGGTAGTGCCTCCATCGGGAGGAATCCCTTCACGGCCGGTACCAGCGACGTTGACCTGGTGCTTTTGCCGGGTCGACCGGTGGAGAGCTCCGGCGCTGGAATTGCTGCGGCGTGGAGTGTCGCCTCGGCGGTGGTAATTGGCACGGGCGTCGGAGTCCTCCTCATGTAAAGAGACATGAGAGAGAAATGGAGAAATATACTTTCAGGAGGAGTGGCAGAAGGACGGACCACGAAACTGCGGCTCTAATCGGGCAAAAGGGACCATGGAGATTTATCCTAATCGAGCATGGAAACTACAGGTAAAGTACATGGCCACGAGATAACTATACAACGCAGTAAAAATAAAAAGCAAGGTAAATGGTAAACAAGCGTCTGGTGTTTTATAGAGAGAAAAGTTGAATCGAATCTCAACAAAAAGCAATGTTCTACTTAGTTGTTTCCTTCGCAAATATACGAGTTCTGCGACAAGATGAGGGCCACAATAAGTCCTGCGAAAAGTAGATGGAGGAGAGAATTGGGTGTTAGCAACAAAGAAACAATAGAATCATACAAAAATTGCAACACCACCAAACAGCGACTTACCGTAAAGACCAAGAGCCTCGGCGAAAATGAGAATCAAAATCATACCGACAAAAAGCTTCTCTTGCTGTCCAACGGCGCGGACTCCAGCATCTCCAACAATACCAATGGCCATACCAGCAGCCAAGCCACTCAATCCACAGCACAAGCCAGCGGCAAGGTGTGCGAAGCCAGTGTATAACGAATACTGGCTTAGTCCATTTTGCGGAGCCACGATCGATCCCTGGATAATGACAGCCACAATGAGACCGTAGATACCCAAGACACCTGCCATGACCACGGGAATGATATTACGCATGACGAGACCAGGGTTCATGACTCCCATCGAAGAGATACCAACGCCAGACTTGGCCGTTCCGTAAGCGGCGCCAATGTTGGCAAACACGAGCGCCGAAGTCACTCCCATAAAACCAAAAAAGGGCGCAGATGCCGGGCAAGTTTCCATTTCAACACTCATGATGGCTTAGGTTATATGTGAAGAGGCTTTGCAGAGAGATAGTTACAAGGGAAAGGCAGTGTGAGACGAGTTCGTTCTAGCGTTGGTTCCTGGTCGACATGCTATGTCGGGTATTACACAAGACACGGTCAGATATCTTCCGATCTTCTCGACGGCCTCTTGTGTTGAACCATGAGTCATTGTTTTCGCTCCTTTCTTCTGGGTAAGTCTCCCATATCCTTTATTAGAAAGTACCGATGCGCTAGATACAGTTTACATGGCTGTTAACCAAACCATGGTCGAGATACACACCTGAAAGAGAGTGGAAGACCAATAATACGGGTTGTGTTCGGCATTCCAAACACGGCCGTTGCGTGGATATCGCGGATCGAGCAGCGATCCTCGGACCTCCAGCCCGATCTTATTTTTAGCCTACGGCGATTATTTTAATTAGTTATTACAACCTCCATCCCTGTTGATCATCATTGGACGAAATCCCAGGCCAAAGCTGGGTTTCGTTGTCCGTGTGTCTGCTTATGTCTGTGCCATCGAAGCGTTTCTGTTTCGAATGTCTGTCTGATTTTTGGACGGTCGGTGTTCGTCCTCACATTTTCTTCTGTCAACCATGGTCTGGATGGCGAGCAGTCGAATGCACCACCACCACTGTGGAGGCGCCTGGCTGGCATGAAAAGCAAATGGGACAGGTTGAGATCGTTAACTGCGACAATCAAGGACCAAAGCTTAGACTACGCTAACACCGGGCTATGTGATGGCGGTGGCTTCACCGAGCTTCTAGTAGGGAGGTTCCTCACACAGTACGTAACGCGCTCGAGCTGCTGTAAAAGCAACTGCATTGCGCGATATTTGGATCAATTCTTGGAGGATCAGGCGTTTCGTACTTTGTGTGCGGACGCTTTGGAAGGAATCCTTGGAAACAAACCGTCGCAAGAAAAAATCGTTCCCAGACACTCTATCTTTGTATATCAGTCAAAGAAAGAGTCACAAGCGTTCGAACATTCTCTCTAACCATCTATCTCTCTCCCTTTATGAATAGGAACCTAGTTACACCCAGGTAAGAACAGCAGGTTTTCTCGTGGTTCGTTCGTTTGGATGGATCGATATGGATATCCACAAATAAGTCAAGACACCCTACCAAATTCAGTGGATGTGCGTCTGTTACATTTGTGGAAGAGTATGGCGGAGGTTCGTCACCTGAGGGGTTCGTTCTGAATTCCTTGCCGACGTTTACGTCCCTCGTTACCGCATGCCCCAGAGAGTAGATGCTGCCTATCCTTCATGGATAAACTTGCCGTAGTGAGTATCTTGGAGGGTCTAATGCAAACATTTCTTGCGTCCTTTTTTCGCAGATTCAGTCAGTCCGTGAGGACTTGACGATGCATCCAACCGCTCGAGGAGTCGACGACTAGGTACGCTACTCGTGTGACATCGCAGGGGATTATACACTCTGTCCCGTGAGCAGTTTTTTTGCAATTACGCGGTGACAATTTTTCACCCCCAAAATGGATTTGGACCTGCTTGTAGCTCGCAGTTCGGGAACCTTTCCGACTTTTTTGGATTGGTTCTCCTTGACCTGAAAGCATTCTGATAACCTCAGAGCGGCCCTACATCTTGTGATCTTCGTATATTGCCCAGTGGACTAACTGTTTTGCGTTTTTGACTGTCTCAGGCAACGGACGCCGACCAAGAATGTAAACGTTCTTTAGACGAAAGTACCTGCAAGCGATGCAAGACAAAGCCGCAGTAAGGCTCGCATCTTGAATCTAGTTGTGATTCGTTCAAACAAATAATTTCTTTGTTGTTATGTATGTAATGTATTAACGTATGTATCGAAGGAAATAGAATGACTTCGTGTTTTCGTTGACAAGTAAGTGCGCAGCCCCCTTCCCAAATGGGTGAAGCGCAAATCCGTCTACAGTAGGCCACTTTCATCGATTTGGGAAACACGCACGCACCCCCACCATATTATAGTCTACATTACTCGTGGCCGTTGGAACGCAACCCGATATTCTAGTGCTCGCACTCGTCGGGCGTTTACTGTTGTCCCGTGTATACGAGTACCGGTAGTTGATCCTTTCCACGATGCTGCCCATACAAAAGCCATGGTCCCCAGTGACACAATCGAATTTTACCACACAAACACACACCCTTATTTTGTCGGAATGATTGATTGAATGTTGCGTGCGTGTGTGTGCAGGTTGGGATAGGGACACCAAGTCACTATGGTTGCTTCGTGACGCTCCACTCATATCACCTATCACCTGGTACGCCTCTAATACCAACACCAAAGAGAGAGAGCGAGCAAGAGAGTGCAAGTCGGGTGAGAGACAATTGCTTCCAAAACGTGATTGACAAGAGATGCGAGGGGTTCAATGTCCATCGCAAGCACTGCGCGTATCGCATCCATACACACAAGACATGCACTACACACAGTAGCAGTCTAGGCCTGTGTATATAGTTGCAACAAACGCACAGCCTTGCGCAACAGCATGCTCACGGGAGAAGGAGCACGGTTGCACCAAGAATGTTTTGTATTCCACCGACGGGAAGGAAACGACAGGTGTTGTTTCCTTCTTTGGACCATACAGTACTGAATACCGTATACCAGTTTGCAATGTTGCCGCATGCATTTACGGGATATCCAAACGGGAAAGGACCTCCTCTCTCGAATGGCTTCGCCTAGTTTATCTCATGACGCCCCGTACATAATACGGCTGTATAGACTCTAGTCTAAATCGAACGTACCTGATTCGATTCTTCAACTTCTTGCCGTCATGGTTCATGGTTTGGTAGACTACTATCCAATCGTTATCGTAATAGGAATCGTAATCGTTCATTCGATACCGGGTACCAGTATCATGTGAGTACGTACCGCATACATCTCGGAGACCACCACGTTGGCAGCCATCCAGGGGAGAGAGATGATGACGACAATGGGAGAGATACGATGACCGATGACGATCGAGAGAAAGAGCCTCGTCGCTTCGATCCCTCGCGTCTCTGTTTCTCGATTTTAAAAAGCTGACGAACGCTTGTCCCTCGTCACTCGTCACAACAGTAGCGTAGACTACGGAAGTATGGAGGAAACCATCGTCATCGTCCCATCGCTGCTAGCTTCTGGTTGGACGAGAAGCTCCTACGTCATTGTAGAGAACCCGGAGACTAGAAGAAGCCTACGACGGTTCGGTTGCCGTAGGAAAGCCACGTGCGCACCGCCGTTTTGGATCTTCTTTCACCCGGAATACGGTTTGCATGGTACGGTAGTGGTAGTACTAGTGGTAGTACTAGTGGTAGTAATAGTAGTAGTGTTTGCATCTCGCCAAGACCACCCGAAGCCTTTCGCCCTCAGTCCCCTTTCTTCTTCTTGGAACTCTCAACAATACATTGTTAAGACAGACTAATCATGGCATCCCTTACTGATATCGTTCCTCCCGGTGTGGTCACTGGAGATGACCTCTTGACGCTCTTTGAGCATGCGCGAACCAATGGATACGCCATTCCCGCCGTTAACTGTACCAGGTAAGTCCTTGAAAGACGTGTTTCGACACGATAGGTTGATACCATTCTCTCTCGTCGTGACCCGCATCCAGCTATTCTCTCACACTGTCCAACCCTACACAATAACGCACTATCCACTACACAGTTCCTCTTCTGCTAACGCCGTCTTGGAAGCTGGTCGCATTAGCAAATCCCCCGTCATTATCCAGGTTTCCAACGGAGGTGGTGTCTTTGTCGCGGGCAAGGGCCTCAAGGACGCGAATGCCGCTGCCATTGGTTCCGTCGCTCTCGCCATGCACGTTCGTTCCGTAGCCAAGTACTACGGAATCCCCGTTGTTTTGCACTCCGATCACTGCGCCAAGAAACTCTTGCCTTGGTTCGATGGCATGCTCGCCGCGGATGAAGAATACTTTGCCAAGTACGGTGAACCACTCTTTGGATCCCACATGCTGGATCTATCCGAAGAACCAGACGAAGAAAACGTTGCCATTTGCGTAGAGTATTTCAAGCGCATGATGCCCATGAAGATTTGGCTCGAAATGGAGATTGGAATCACCGGAGGCGAAGAAGACGGCGTCAACAACGAAGACATTGACCCCGAAAAACTTTACACTTCCCCGGAACAAGTCTTTCAGGTCTACGAGGCTCTCAGCCCCATTGGCGACATGTTCTCCATTGCCGCCGCCTTTGGTAACGTCCACGGTGTCTACAAGCCCGGAAACGTCAAGCTCAGCCCCGAAAAGCTGGGCAAGCACCAAGAGTACGCCAAGAAGATGCTCAACAGCCCTCTTCCCAAGCCACTATTTTTGGTCATGCACGGAGGATCCGGATCCACCGACGATGAAATCAAAACCGCCGTCAAGAATGGTGTCGTCAAAATGAACATTGACACGGACACGCAGTGGTCTTACTGGGACGGTCTCCGCGCCTTTGAAAAGGAAAAGCGCGACTTTTTGCAGGGCCAAATTGGTAACCCCACTGGCGACGACAAGCCCAACAAGAAGTATTACGATCCCCGTGTGTGGGTCCGCAAGGCGGAGGAATCCATGGCGGCGCGTGTCGTAGTGTCGTGCGACAAGTTGCTTTGTTCCGGAAAGTACGAGCCCAGCACGGTGGAGGCCACGAACCAGATTGGAACTCCCGTCAAGGGTATTCCTCCCGTTGCTTTGGTGGCGGCGGGTGCTTTGGTTGGATCGCTTGCGACCATTTTCATGAAGTCCATGTCCAAGTAAATGCATATTGTATGGTGAGAACGTGTTGGTTCGTTCGTTCGCTCGTTGAAAAACAGAGCAAATGTCCGTCGGTTGTTTCCTTTCATTGCTCGGGTGGATGGATGGATGGATCTACTATTCATGGTGCGAGGAGTTAAATTATAATACGTGATCTTTACTTGCATTTGCTATACTGTATACAGTTTCGCCAATGTGTTTGCCCTTTCACCTCCTTCCGCAGCCTTTTGGTCGCTTTGTCGCGGTATCTGCCGCCGACACGAGATCAGTCGTGATCATTTGCGCAGTGTACTCGATAGGGACCGATCGGTATCGCGTAATATCAGTTAAAGTGCTCGGCTACTAGCTAGTCTAGTAGACTAGAGACTAGTCTAGACTACCATCACACCTGAACTTATCGGCAGAGGTACTTTAAATATCCGGGTCTTTTACGATCTTCCCACGTTTAATTTCTCGATTCTTGAAAGATCGTCGCGACTAGACTACAATGTTCTTTGAAAGACCATGAAGATCGCAATGACTCTATTATCACTGGCTGTAGGTCTATCCCTCTTGCAGTCAGTTGCAGCCGTGCCTGCAGCCGACAAGATTGAAAGCCTCCCGGATTATGGACCTCCACCGACGGATCAGTATTCGGGCTACTTGGATGCCACGGCCGGTTGTGATACAGAAGCGAACGGAAACTACTGCAAATTGCACTACTGGTTCGCCACTGCCGAAACAAACGCTGCGACTGCACCTGTTGTCCTGTGGTTAAATGGCGGCCCAGGTTCAAGCAGTTGCATCGGTATGGTCACCGAGGCGGGGCCTCTTCTGATGAACGCGACGGGAGGTCTCATGGAGAATCCCTACTCGTGGACGAAGGCCGCCAACGTGTTCATCTTGGAGAGTCCCATTGGCGTTGGATATTCGTACTGCGAAGCGCAGGTGAACGGTGGCTATTGCACCAATACCGACAAGTTTACTGCATCCGCGTCTCGTGCGGCCTTGGTGGACTTCTTCACCAACAAGTTTCCCGAACTGGCTTCCAACGACTTTTTCATTACTGGGGAGTCGTACGCGGGCATTTACATTCCCACTCTGGCGTACGAAATCTTGCAATATGCTGCCAATGTCATCAACCTCAAAGGTCTAGCCATTGGCGATCCGTGCACCGATAACGATGCGCAAAAAGACAGTATGGACGCTCTGTGGTACGGACACAAGTACGGCTTGGTAGATGATGCCGTCTACGACCAGTTGTGGAACCAGTGTTATGTTCGCGTTCCCAACTTTCTCATGAAGAACAACAAGAGCAAAAAGAGCGAGATGGAGAGGGCCGCGTCTTCTTCTGCGTCTTCGTCTTCATCGTGGTTGTCCTATCCGGTCGCGACTGGAGCCAAGGACACGCCTGCCTGTCGCATGGCCTTTCGCAAGTTTTTGCTCAGCACATCCAGGGGATTATCGCAAGGGTGGCGAGACATGTTTATTGACGACTATTCTCTCTTTGCTCCCGTGACGGATGCTGAAGACGAGGCCATGTCAACCTACATGAATCGAGCCGACGTTCGTGCGGCTCTTCACGTGGAAGAAGCTCCCATCAAGGAATGGCCGTCCCCCAAAGCCGGCTTTGACTATACCAAGGAATATGATGCCTGCAACGATGATATTGTCGACAAGTTGTCCATGATTGACTTTTATCGCAAAATTGTTCCTCAGTTAAAAGTTGTATGGGTGTATAATGGAGATACCGATCCTTGTGTCTCGTACGAAGGAACCAGGACGGCCATTGCTCGCGTCGGCTTTCCCGAAGTTGACGGTGGTGGATACCGTCCGTGGTTTTACAATCACACGGCAACAACTATTGAAGTTCTGCTAGAAAAGCCTGTTTTGTATGGCCCCGACTTGTTGTTGCAAACGACAGGTGCTCAGTTTGGTGGAGAGATTGTCACGTATGAACAAGGCTTGAGCTTTCTTACCGTCCACGGATCTGGTCATATGGTACCCCAGTTTCGACCGGAAGCGGCCTTGCACATGCTATCCAAGCTGGTTTTGTATCAAGACTTGTCACCACTGCTGCCCACTAACGCTACCTTGACCGAGATTTGCGACAATGGATTCGAGTCCAAAATGGATGCATGGACCGAAAAGGCCAAGGCGGCACCCTTTGTAGTTGACTCTTCTATCAAACCTTTAGTTGTGGACGTGACGGGGTAAGGAGGGCAAGTACCGGATGGTGCATTGAAAGGGACGAATCGAATGTACAGAAAACGACAGCGGATAACAATATTTCATAGCACTGCTTATACCGTAGTCATCCTCTGAAAACTCGTGCATTATATTATCTACGCATTGGCCCATAAGCATTCACTACCGGTAGACCGTTCGGGGGACATATGTATAACGTCTACACTAACTCGCGACTTGAGCATGTGATATGCACCATACACCATACAAACGCCTTCATCAGCAGCCGCACACCTCTACCATACCAGATCAACTAGACTAGATTGATACCGAACACTCGAGAATACGTGGATTGGCATTCTGTACGGTAAATAGACGCGTCGCATTACGGGCGTCAACCCTTTTGCTCAAGGCCTGCAGCTCGGTCTGCATCGACCGCCAATGCCTCTTTTCCGATGCATTCTGCCAGTAGTCGGCAAAGGCCGAAAGGAGTGGAGGCGTTCGAAGTGACGTGAGTGCCAGCAAAGCCATCCCAATAATAAAGGACTGCTTGTCAACACGAAGGGTATCGGGAGCCAAGCGAAATCCACCATGCAACGGCGTCTCCATACTGTCCGAGACAGAGCCCACTTGTTCGTGCCCTGCTGTCACGTAAAAGGTAAAGTTGGCCAAAGCATTCAAGAGACCGTCCCGTGTCAAATCAGTCGACAAGTCCTTGGCTTGGGTAAACTTGACAAGAAGCGACCAGAACTTGGTCAAGTCCTTGTCGCTCTGGACGGCACTCTCGTTAGTATCAATGATCTTGTCATAAAACGAACGATAGATGTGCCACAACTCCAAGCCATCATGGTAAAAGGGTAGCTGGCCAGCCTTTATCAACTCATGAATAGCAGCGCCTTTCGAAGCCACGTGCTTGGGAAGAGCCTTCCATTCGGGTCCTTTTTGGTAATTCGCAGTAGCCACCTTATGCAGCGCATCTTCTGTAAAGGCAGTCATGTGCTCCACAAACGAATTGTCTACTAGGAGACTACCGCCAGCAATGTTATTAATGAGCGCCGTTCGCATGAGAAAGGGATGCATCGCACGTCGCAACGGGTGTTCCGTGGGCAGACCCTCGACACAAGCTCGCAACGTCTGAGCCGCCACGAAAAAGTGGGTGTGATACAAATGGTCGACAACAGTAACGAGTGTAACAAGCGAGGTTCGCCACATGGCCTTGGCCATCTCCCACTTGAAGCCGTCAACGGGCTTGACCAACATGCCGCTCGTGTCGCGAATAGCAACTGGTTTCTGGTCGGCACTGAAATAAGCGTTGCCGCCATACTTGGCAAAGCCGGGCCGGACATCAAACTTTGTCATGCTGCTCAGATCGACCATAAAGACAGCCTGCTCAGGCACTCCTGGCTTGGATGGGTCAACCGAAGTGACTCGGTGGGCGCCAAGACCATAGAACGCTTGACGTGTGAGGCCTGCATCGCTCTGCGGCTCCAGAAACGGCACGTTCGGTTTGGGAACGACGTAACCGAGCTTGGTGTAATACAAGAGTCCAGGCACGTCTTCATCTTTAATGCCCTTGTAAACGTCCTCGACGGGAAAGATTAAGTCGCGACGAATGAAAAACAAGCCAAGCCAAGAGCCAGCAGGGTTCTTGCCGAAGCTTTGGTCCTTCTTGTGATTCTTGAACTTGACCTCGCCCAATGGAAATGTATTCGTACGCTGACTACCTCGCCCGCTAGGCTGGCTCAACTGATGGTCCGTGATGGCCTCCGCATCTGCTAGTGGAGGAACAATCTTCTCGACGAGTAAACGCGTGTATCGATCCATGCCTTTGAGGTAGTCCTTTCTGACTGGAATGCTACGTCGCACTTTGCCGCACACAATCAAGGCATCCGTCAGCATTGTCAACGCGAGAGATTTGCCGGGACAGATTCGGCCATGCGACCGATCTCCAACAGAATGAAAGACCATGCTATAGGGACACAGTTTCTCGCGTTTGTGATTGAATTCGTAGGTATCCGCTCCCCAGAACTTTTCTGACAACATGCCCATGATCATTGGAATCAGCATCAACGTGCCGGCGGGAAAGGTGTATTCCTTGCCGCGAATGTTCGTTGTGAAAGGTTCCGTTGCCACATGATGACTGGTACTGATGGGCATCCACAAGCGTCCACATTCCAAGAGATAATTTTCAATCTCGCTGCGATCCTTCAAGTCGAGCTCGCCCCATGTTTTACGCACGTCAATCCTGTGCGTCTCGTGGTCTTCGTAGGCGGGCAAGAATCCTCCGTCTCCGTTGCCATTACCCATGGCAGTCTTGGCGAGATGATACGGTCCCAATAAGGCGGCAATGCCGACAATGGATGTGACGAGCATGGAGAATTCATGTTTCGTCATGTGGTTGTACTTGGCTTCTTGTTGAAAGTTTTTAAAGGCGGGGGAATCCGAATAAATACCAGCAATCTCGTCGATTAACTTGGGCCATTCACGGCCGCTGCCGCACCACTGTAAGACGTTGCCTACCTTGGATATGTAGTAGGCTGCGTGATTGCGAGTAAAGTGAAGGTCCTGCGTGGTGTATACAGGAGGACGATGGTGAGCGGTTGAACATGTAGTTTGAAGCTAAGCACTACCACGTTTTGCAATATGCACTCTCAACGTACCATCAACTTGTCCATGGTCACTTTATCATCAGGATCCAACTCAAAGAGCGTATAGTGAAGGTACCGCACCAAGAATGGCATGAGACCCTTTTTCGCATTGACAAAAAAGTCCCCGTCCGGCTCGTGGTTCATGTACGTGTAATCTAGGGCCAACTGTTGCAGCAATCGGGCGGCCGTGTCATCTCGCGCACGCTCTAGAGCTGCAGCATTCGTCAAATAGTCATTGAAACATTGTCGAAAGGCTTCCCAGTCACCATTGCCACCGGCGTCTTTTTGTGAGAGCGCCAGCAAAAACACCAAGCGATCACCGTCGGCTTGGCAAGGCAAATGGGCCGGGTCTAGATAACTCGATCCCAAAATGTTGCGACGGGCTTGTGGCGACGTTAAGGCTGCTTCGATAGACGCAAAGTCTCCAATAACGACCGTCCCGGCAGCACAAAAGTTGTCACCAAAGCGATTGCGTTTCGCATCCAAGTATTGTGACTTATTTGTCAAAATGCCGTCCCACCAGGCGATGGGGGGCAAGAACACTTTGCTAAAGACGTTGTGAGGATGCCGAAGGGCCCAGCACTGCCAGCCTTGCAATCGTGCTTCCAAGAGGCCTGGCTGCTTCCTGGATGGCCCGTCGCCGTTGTCTAAGGGAGCGTTGCAGTTCCCCATGGTGACGTACGGAAACCGTCTTTAGTAACTGGTGAAGAACAAAAAACAAAACTAGAATCTTGCACAGAGGAACATACTGTATAAAGAACGAAAAGTCCGAATCCATTCTGCTCCCTCACGCTTGGGAGTGACGTGGCCGCGCGGCGCGAGCCGGCACGCTTCACTCCATCGTGTCGCAAAGCCACGATGTTGCATGCTGCTAGTTTGGACGGCGCAGTGTGCTAGATTCGGGGAGTAACTAAGTACGTTGG
>Ga0307981_1002387_pt1 | contig 15364 bp, 10 predicted proteins | sample OrgLakmetagen987_FD_201849 | JGI IMG/M metagenome (GOLD analysis project Ga0307981, IMG submission 201849) | Saline water microbial communities from Organic Lake, Antarctica - #987 | ecosystem: Environmental > Aquatic > Non-marine Saline and Alkaline > Saline | place: Antarctica: Organic Lake... | reverse complement strand
GCCCGGGAAAGAAGGTCGGTTGGCGCTCGTGACAGAGGGTAACAAGATGGGCGAGTCTTGCACCCATTGAAAATCCCAATACCCCAACAAAGTTGTTGGAAGCCCATAGATCTTGTAAGACTCGGATAGTATCCTCTAAGCCGACACAAGAGTCGCCGTCTCGATTCCACCAGTGTCGCATCTGCTCATCGTCTGGATGGGGATAGAGAGCGTCGGGGGCGACCAGCTCCAAGTTGCTCTTTTGCATCGTCTTACGTAGCTTGTCCATCCTTCCAAGCAGCAACTGCCCCGTCTGACGACTTCCGTGCAACAGGAGTACCTGCTTCTTGAGAGTGTCATTGGACATGGTCTGTACGTGCTAGTATCAAAGACAGCTGTTTCTTAGGGAGTCCAAAACCAACGCCCATGGTCGAATGGTAGCCGCGCTTTTGCTCGCTTTTCGTCTTGCGATGTATTTTTGTCGGCACGGAATTTCTGTTCGCGCTTTTTTTGAAATGTGCACCTTTTTGACGGCAACTGTCTCTGTACGGTATCATTGATGCAGCTGGGACGCTGGAGTAGGTATGTAAGCGTAGCTACTGTAGTTGGTGTAGAATTATCAAACCTTAGTATACGGTACGGTACGATGCACTCAAGTTGTTAGACGTTATCGTCGGCCGAAACTGTGTTGGGCTTGGGAGCCAAGGCTGCGGCCGGGCACCATCCTTTCTTGGCGATCGTTTTCCCCAAAAGGTACGACACTGTCCCAAAGGATTCCGAGGTGTAGGGGCAACGCCAAGACCCTCCGTGCACCGCACCTTTCCAAAACAATTTGAGAGGATGCTCCGACTTTTCGTCATCGCTGGACTGGTTATTTAGCTGATGCAAGACAATGGCCGCCATTAAGGACGAACAGCACCAGACATCAAAGGCCAACATGGGTGGAACATACTGCAAGCCTTCCAGAAAGGCTGCCGCCTCGGGACTGTGCAAGACGGAATCTGTCCGTGTACCAGGAGCCAAGGGTGCAGCCACGTTAACTCCCGCCGCGTGCGCGACCATGCACCGCCATGTCTGAATGGTTTTCGCGAGGGCATAGTTGGGTCCCTGAAAGTTGACCAGGCCATTCAGTATCGTCAACGAACCAGAAGCAGCATCACTGATGTCCTCTAGTTGCTTCCACGTCTCCACCGGCTGGTACCATTGATTCAGAGATGCCATGGACAACCATTTCTTCCAGGATTTGTCCTTTTCGTACCTCTCCTTGGCGTCTCGGACCGCTTCCTCGGGTATGGCCAAGCCAATGGCCGGTGAGATCAAGTAACACAGACCCACGTCACGTCGGTGCTGCATGACATGTGTTACAATCGCCTCCATGGCAACAGTTACACGTACGCACGCTTCGCCATCCATATACGCCAGCGGTAAAAGAATGAGCTCGCGGTCCTTGGGGGCTGTTTCGACAATCCATTGCGCAATTTGAGGCGTTTGCTGCAACACGTCGGCTTGAAGTGTCTCAAGCTTGGTACTTTCGGCTCCTTCTTGCTCCAACCACTCGACTAGCTTGTTCATTTTTGATTCCGATCGCGCCACTCCCATGACGTGCGCTCCAGGAATGCGCAGCAGGGAATGCGCAGGGCCCATTTCAGACGTGAGACCCAACAAGCAAAACGTCTTGTTGTCAATCAAGCTGGTCACATTTGCCAGTGTACAGACGGCTCCCGCGTGCTCGGCAGCCGATGGCTCCATGCAGCCATATTGTTTCCAGGTTTCGAGTTGCTGCACGGCCGTGTCTCCCGTGACAAGGAGCGGGTGCGCATCGCTTCCGTGGGGCGAAGCCAGTGAAAATCGCGTAGCTGCTGGTGTTGCAGTATCAGCAGTAGCAGCTGGTTTCTTGCCGGCATGCGTTTTCGATTTTAGCTTGTCCCAGTCGCGTGCCATGGCTTGCTCCAAAGAAAGTGTTTCATCGTTGTGGACGCGAAAGCAAAAGGCTTGTTGGGCCGCGTTCAAGCCCGCTTGGCACATTGTGATGGCCGTTGCGGGAGATTCCGTGGCCAAGAGCTGATAAAAGTCCTCCAGAATGTCTGCATATTGGTTTCTCCAATTCTTGCAGCCCTTGACGCGTTCCCGAAAGGCCGCGGCGGCCGTCTGGTTGCTGGCCACGTCTGCCGCCGCCAACCAAATGGACTGATTGGTGGGCGTCGACCGGAATTTGCCCGTCGTTTCGTCTCGCAATGGCCATTCCATTGTCTTCTTTATCCAGTTACTTTCTTGTACAACCAGATATGAGACTATAGTATGCTCGGGGTTATTAGCATTGGCAAGGCAAGGGTCCAACGTCCAACACCAAAGATCTTTGCTGATTTTATGAGGGCGATCATCATCGTTCGCAACGCGTCTTGCCTCATCACAAGGAAAGATTGCGTTTTGGTTTTTGAGAGGCTGAAATCGGAAGCGATATATGTCACTTTCTGTGAAATACTTATTGACGCCACGTTTTCCCGCCAAGAAAATTAAACGAATGAATCAATCGGACTTCTCACTCATCCCACCATGGCAGCCAGAGCCAAAGATCGTGCCAGAAAGGGACAGTTCCAATCATAGTCTAGCTTTCATTCGTCATACTCTTGTAGTACATCAATATATCGCAGCATGGACCAAATGAATCACGAAGATGACGGGCTCTGGGACGGTACGTGAACTTCTAACAGCTTCTTGTTCGGCTTCACCCAAAAAGCTAGTCGACGTTGCTCTGAATTGTTTGCTCCTTGTCGATATGCATGTGTGCGCCTGTCACCATACAAGGTAGTATCGTCGTTCTCTCTCTCTCTCACCAATAACTCTATCTATATTACTCCACATACACAGAACTCAGTCACCAGCAGTCTCGAGAGATTGAATACCACCACGCCCGTGCCGCGCAGACGCACAGGCAACACCCGCATCCCTCCCTGACCGCCGTCCAGGACGCGGCCGTGCGTTCGGCGCAAGAAATGGGACGCGTCGCCAACATATTTTACGACGCTGCCGCGGAGGCTTGGCGGGATCACCAGGAGGTCCAGCAACAACGACGCCACGGTGGCCGCCTGACGCACCAAGACGACACTACCCGCACGGCATTTTTGGACGATTTTGGCATTCCCACGGAAGAAGACGCGTACTATCATGCGAATAATGGCAGTACTAGCAGTGCTGGAGCAGTAGGAATGGAATACACGTCACTGGCTGATCATCACGACAATGTATCGGCACCCACTCCCAATGGAACACCCGACCGGCGGCGGCGACAACAGGGCGACGACGACTTTGTCTTTTTGGATCGGTTTCGATTGCGACCGGCGGCCGACGGTTGGGGTGTCGTGTCAAATCTAGACTTGTACTTTGGCAGTCTCTACAATTACTATTACAGCCGAGGCTTGGTGCCAATACTGGCAAGTGGCGTGGTGCAGCTAGTGACGCTCTTTTTTACGCTCTGGTTGTCCGTCTTTCTCTTTGCCTATGTGGATTGGAAGGGGCTGAGTAGTTGCATTGATGAATCGACATGTGGGGCTGACTTTATCGACTCGTATATCATCAAAAAGCCCTTTGCGCGCTGGAGTCTGTGGAACGCCCTTGTGATTCTATACTGTCTCTTGTTCTTGGCGTACAGCTTTTTTGCAGCGTGGTCCTTTACTCGAACGATCGGTGACGCTTTGCAAGCCAAGTACGTCTTTGAGGATCGTCTCGGTATTAGTGCCCGTAAACTGGCCGGTGGTGCCGTCGATTGGGATCGTGACGTTGTAACCAAGATATTAGAGTTGCAACAGTCGGGAGAGTATCGCATTGCTATCCATGGTGAAGATGTGGATGCGCTAGTTATTGCTCAACGAATAATGCGAAAAGAAAATTTTCTGGTTGCTCTCTTCAATCGAAATTTGCTGGACTTGAGTGTGCCAGGCCTTGGTCCGAACTTCTTTTGCGCCAGTCTCGAGTGGAGCATTTACTTTTGTGTCCTCAATTTCATGTTCAACCACAAGTATAAACTCCGACCCGCATTCTATCTCGACCCGAGCTCGTTGCGCCGACGTTTCATGCTCTGTGGAATCGTCCACGCTATCTTTATGCCCTTTCTGCTGCTTTTCCTGACGCTCCACTTTTCGCTACAAAACGCTTACGATTGGAAGGCATCGAAAAGGTATTTGGGGCCACGAGAGTGGTCGTTGGCTGCCAGATGGACCTTTCGAGAATTCAACGAGTTGCCGCACCATTTTGAACGACGACTGGGGCCTTCGTATGAGGCGGCAGAAGGCTACCTTAGCTTATTTGGCCACAATGAATTGGTAGCCTCCGCTGGGAGGATCCTTGTGTTTGTCGGAGGCTCGCTGGGAGCCGTTCTCTTTGTCTTTGGGGCAATGAACGACGCTATTCTGCTGCACGTCAAGATTGCCGACTGGAACTTGCTTTGGTTTCTTGGAGTTGTTGGAGGCATATATTCTGCTGGTAAAACGATGGTCCCCAGTGGAAGTAGCCAACCACGTGTCACTCGCAACTTGTTTGCCGAAATAGAAACGGCATTGCAGCATGTCTCCACGTATACCCACTTTTGTCCGGATACGTGGAAAGGACGCGCCTGGGACAAGTCGACGCATGGTGCATTCTCGTCCATGTTCCAGTACAAGGCTCAGCTTTTCGTCATGGAGGTTGCATCTGTGATTTTGGCACCCTACGTGCTGTGTGTTTCACTAGCCAAGTGCGTCGAACCGATCTGCGAGTTCATTTTAGCAATTCGCACTGAAGTCCCGGGTGCAGGTGACGTGTGTGGCTATGCAACATTTGACTTTGACAAGTATGGCGATGAACTCTGGGAGGGACGAACGATTGGAAGAGCAGGAGCAGATCCCTTTGCTGAAAGTCTTTCTGAATCCGTTCTGCGGATAGGTAACGTCGATGAGGCGACTAGACGATTTCCAAAGCCCAAGGCGTGGGAGGGCAAGATGGAAAAGTCTTTTTTCAGTTTCAAGACGGCTCATCCCAACTGGAAGTGCCCAGAGTCTGGACAAAACCTTGTTGATCGAGTCGAGCAGTATCAACGGGAAGAGACCGCTGCGTTAGGTAGAGAACAGCAGCTACACATTGAGGCTGCAGCCAGACAGCTCGATACATTGGCCCGTTTGGAGGGACAACGAAACTATGCACCATCACCTTTGGAAGCTGTAGATGACTCTTACATTCCGAAAACACAGGCCACCGCTGATACTGGGACCGGAACCATTGATCCTGGTGGCATGCATCAACTTTACCAGCCTCCCTCCAATCCTCAGACGACTACTACTACAGCTGCGACCTCTACTATCATCCCCTCTACCTCAGCACCTACTGAGGTACTCGAGCGAGAGGAAATACTCCCACCCTTTGCAGTCCCGAATGCACCCCCTCGTCCGTCATCGTCTTCAGCCCTGACTCCGGGAAACCGGTCCTCCTCGGCAGGTGAATTAAGTATGGGTCTGTCTTCCGAGTTGAGGCGCATTCTCAATATGTCGACGCTAGACGTGAGTGTTGCAGGAAGCTTACTGACCGGGGATCTATCTACAGAAGACGAAGACCGTCGTGCAGGCCGCCAGTACCTCTGGCTGGAACGGTACCACGCTCACGTTGCCACACAACAGCGAGAATTACAGCAATCGACAACTTCAGCCCCCGTTCGTCCTCCTAACGGACAGGATCGCGACCCAAAAAGGGATTCATCGTCTATAGTTTGAATATACTGTTCTTGACTAGCTCATTTTATATCCTAAATATGAGTACCAATACGAGTCTGGCTACGTACGATATATCGAAAGCACTGTTCTCAGTATGACGATTCCGTAGCGTCAATATGCCGTGCCGAGACAGCAGCATCGTCATCTTTCTTTAGGGGTACGAGCCACAGGCTGTAATGAAAGTCGTCTGTCGCTTTCACAAGGAATTCTGGATAGACGACTGGGAACCACGAGTTATCACCGCCTACGCCCATGAGCTGATGATCAACATTCACATGAATCGGGTCGGATCCATTCGCTCTTCTTGCCAAGTCGCAAGTGTGTGTTGCGGTGTGCAACTCTCCGGCACTGTGAAGCAGAGCGCTGCAACTGAAAGTGGAATTTTTGCCGCTGTCCGTATCTGAAACAATAGAAACGCCGCTTCCATCGCCCGATCTGAAGGTGATCCATTCACAATCAGACCGAGATCCGTTTTCACCCGGTACAATGTACCCGTCGTAAGCCATGTCCACTGGAGTCGTTGCGAACACGCCCATTTTGCACCCAGACTTCCTGTCAGGGTAGTTTTCGTCGGGACCCCTGCCAAAGTATTGTATATTAAAGAGAGATCGCGCTAACTGTAAATGCATACCCACACGCGGCACCGAAGGGATATGTCGAAGAATGGAATGGGGTTCGAGATGGCTCGATATCCGAACACGGCCGTCACTGCAAACAGTGTAGGTGATCGTTACGTTAAAGAGCTCCTTTCCGTTCTTTGCTTGGACGGCACGACATAATGCCACGACATCAACAGTCCCCTCGAGCTTGTGTTCCAGTACACTTAAACGTCGACATATTATCTCGGGAGGCTTGCTTTGGTGTAGGCCGGTCGTTCTCCAATGGCTATCGTAAGAATAGTCTTCGTATCCCCACAGAACGCCGACAATGTGCGACAGACCATCAATACCCAAGAATTGGCTTATCGCCATCTCGATTCCTCCCTGATCATTATCAGTCGAAGCTCTTGTAAAGTTTGGTAGTACTGGCTCAGTAAGAAGGTTGGCTCCCTGGGGAGAGAACGAAGTGATGCCTCCCGAATGCTTGTCGAAGACGACCAAGGGCTCCGTTGCTCCATCGCCACCACGGAATACTTGAACGGTAGACACATCCTCGCTTACTTCCAGTTGGAATGACGCCTTTCGTTCCAGTGGCCTCTCCAAATTTCTTTGCACTAACTCTTCAAATACGAACTTGATGGGAAACTGTTGTGTCACAAGGCAAGTGTTCTTTTCAGCCCACGTCTCATCCTGTTGGAGGAAGCCGCGAATATTCAGAAAATACTGGTTGCCCCGCTCTGGTCTCGTAACCTCCAGCTCCTGGACTCTAGTAATTGCGCTATCGAGCTTGAGTATCAACCCTTCTGACCCGTCTTTATCGGCGAGCTGAAAGCTCGTCGAACGAATTGGTTTTTCCGACCGGTCGCTTGTGAGCTCCCAGACCCAAGAAAGGTGCGAGAGGTCTCGAAAGGCGTATCTATTGGTCACATTGAGTGCGACAGAGGCTTTGGGAAATCCGGCTACCGCTGACGGCGTCGTGGAGCCTGTCACTGCAACGAGAAGAGGGGCCACGCCAGCGTCAGTCGACGATCTATCAAGCGGAGAGAATACCACTGGTTGTTGGAGATACTTGATTTCTGCAACAGCTGGATGTGGCTCTCGATCTGGTGTGAACATTCCCTGGAAGCGCGAGAGGAGGAGGATTACAGCTGTGAGTGAGAGGGTTGATGCGGACAGGAAAACTTTGAATCCATTTGGCGTACCGACTTACATTGATACAGAATTGAGCATCGTTGACGGTATCTCCAAAGTCGCCGCCGTACGCAAAGTAGTGCCCGCTCCCATTCTTCGTGTCTGGAACACGCAAACCTTGATCAATCATATCCCAAATGAAACCACCTTGAAGGCGTGGAGTATCCTTGCTCCAGAACGTTTCCCAATACAAGTGTAAATTACCGTTCGAGTTTCCCATGGCATGACTGTACTCGCAAAGGATCACTGGGCGGTCTTCATCCTTTCGGCTTGCTAGACGCAGTGTTCGAGGGATATTGGGATACATAGTGCAGATAATATCCGTTAGCTCCGTTCGCCCGTGACCTTCCACGATTGCTCCTCCACTCTCGTAACAAATGGGCCGAGATGGATCCAACTCTTTCACCAACTTGCGGGCCATTGTCATGTTTCTTCCACGTCCTGCTTCGTTGCCTAGAGACCAGAATATGATACAAGCATGGTTGCGATCGCGATGGATCAATCGAGTGACGCGAGAGACGAAGGCGTTCCTCCACCCATAGTCGTGAGCCAAACGTCCCATTGGCTTCATTCCATGCGTCTCAATGTTGGCCTCATCACAGACGTACAGGCCATAATAGTCACAGAGTTTGTAAAAGGCCGCTGCGAAGCACGTTGGGAACAAAAAACCATGTGAGATAGGGGGAGGGCTGCTTCCATTCATTACATCGTCATCAGGGCGGCTTACAGTGATTCGGATAGTGGCTCGTCCGAACAGAGTTGAAGTTGTTTTGTCTGCAGAGCAAGAGACAATAAATCAATGGTTGAAAGAGTGATGAGTAAGCAATCGAAAGACAACACAGCCAGCCGGCAATACCAAACAACCGAACGCGCAGCACTCACTTAAGGATGCAAATATCTTGCTTCATGCGTTCGAGACTGACGACTTTACCGTGGTCGGGGTCGTGCTCGTGACGATTCATGCCGCAAACTGTAATGGGGCGCCCATTCACTGTGACCTGTCCCTTTTTGATCTCGACGGTACGAAACCCTACCCGACAGGACTCGACTTGCTGAATCTCACCATTCACTAGCAAACTGACCGTCAAAGTGTAGAGATTTGGCGTTTCTGCAGTCCAGGCTTGAATCTGCTGAGAGCCCACCATGTCCGAAACGGTACACTGCAGCCGTGCTTCGACAGCCCTGACAGCTTTCCAAACGCACACGCCAGGTTTCCAATCTCCGTCGGGTGACAATTGCTCATCATCAAAGAGCTCCAAGACAATCTGCCGTTCACCCCGAGCCGGAAAGGCCGCTCGGAAATCCACGCAACACGTGATATGCCCCGACGCATCGGCTTGTATTTGGTAATCCAAAATGTCGGCACTGGTGTAATGAAAGATTAAGTGTGAGCTGGCGTGACATGAGGCGTGCTTTGATTCAATCATTCATTCATTCACTGGGGCACCATCGAAAACGGGTGCCTCTATCGAACAAAAGACTTACTACTGGGAACGTCGAATTAACTCTACCGATCGATGAATCCCCGCCATCCACCATTGATCTTGATCTTCCACGTAAGATCCATCCGACCATCGAATCACGACGACTTGCAAGACATTGTCAGTTTGCTGAATCGCTGCCGAAACGTCAAATTCAAAGGGCAATCGCGAGTCCTTCGAAAAGCCCACCAGCTGTCCGTTCAAAAAGCAATAACAGGCCGACTCGACCCCGTGAAACAGCAGGGTATAGTCGGATACAGTGGTAGTATTAGTACCGCCGCCGCGCACCCACTCATCGGGCAAGTCAAATTCCAAGCGGTACACGCCCGTGGGATTTTCGTGCGGCACCAAGGGTGGTTGACACGGCCACGGATACTGTTGGTTGGTGTAGATTGGCTTGTCGTGACCGTGCATCATCCAGTTGGACGGTACCGGAAGGGTCTCCCAATCGACCGGCTCCTCCCAACTGTTGGCAGCATCAGCATCAGCAGAGGTAGTAGCATTAGTCACGGCAGCCAATCCCTCTTCTGCCGTATCGTGGAGACGAAACTGCCACGATTCTGGAGCATCGAGTCGCCAGACATTGGGGGTGAGCGAGTCTGGAGTATTGCGCGCCACCATGTCGGCGCGACAAGCTGCTTGTCGCGCTCTTGTTGGGCACGTGTGCAGTCTCATGGGAACGTGCATGGCGAGACGGTGCATGCCAACGACGCGTGGATCCATCCACGGTTTGCCGAGTGCGGTAAAGAGGCGTCGGTAATACAGTATCCACGCCACCGTGGCCGCGACAGAAACGGTTACTAGTGCGACCGAGTTCCAGTAGTCCATGGCATTGTTATTGCTATTGCTATTGCCATTTTTGTTCTTCATTAGTAAATGTGCGGTAGAATAGGCCGTGAAGGACAGCAGTACCGTAAACACCAGCGCAAACTTGGCCAGCAACGTCAAGGGGTGCGTCGGCAGGAGCCACTGCAACAGGTCGTTCAGCAATAAATCGTGAATGGGCCAAACGGCTCGACCGTGATGACGGCTCTTAAAGCTTAACTTGTGCGCGGCCGAGGAGTGTCCGGGCAGTCGGCGGCGAATCCAGTCGGGCGCTTGCGCCGGCAGAAACAAAATGCTCGACCAAACATCACTGCTACTAGTACCGGTACTGTTCTTCTTGTCGCCGTGTGAGGCGGCTGGCAGCTTGGGTTCCTCGGGCGACGTAGCTGTACTCATGTCTGCTAACTACTTACTACTATCTACTGTCTACTGTCTGCTGTCTGCACAATGGGTTACTCAGCCTTGCACTGTTGTAATACGGTAGTGCGTTCGCTTGCTTCGTCGATGTCGACAGTAGAGTGAATTGTGATTTGTGATCTACGTTGTAGTCGCGTCGACGCGATCTTTCCTCTTTTCGTTTTCCGTTTCCCGCAGATTTGGCGCCATTTTTTAATGTACCGCCCTTGACAAGATCTTAATCTTCCACGAAGCATTTGCTGCGCGCTGCTCTTAACTGAGTACTGCTTACTGCTGACATTACATCATACAATCAAAATCATACCACCTGCCTCTCTTACTAACATAACATCTATTGCAAGACATGTCGTCTCTCGAACCATGGGCTCTAGCCCTCGTCATTATCGCAGGTGTGGTCGCCTTTATACTCTTGCTTGTCATTCTCATGGCTCTCTGGGCCCAAAAGGCCTACGAGGCCATAAAGAGCTCTCCGCCCACGGCCTGTGACATTGACGCCTTTGTCGGTCCTGACAATCCCGTCAAGTACACCAAGGTAGTGCTAGCCCACAAACTACGTCTCGGAAATAGAGAGGCTTCCCTAGTGCCGATTCCCCTCGAATGCTTCGATTCACCCCACGTGCCCGGTTTAAAAGTCAGTCGCAAATCGGGCACTCCACCCAAGGCCACCGATAAGAACGTCGTTCCCTTGGAACAGATCCTCTCAGAGTCCGTCGAGAAACCCATCATCATTGCTACTATTCGCATGGGCTTTGGACACCACCGCTTGGCATATTCAGCCGCTTCCTATGCCCTACAGACGGGCCGCGTGACTATTTTTCACGATTTGCTCAATATCGCCTCGGAGGAATCCAACTTGATCAAGAGTACCGACGAGCTCTACAGCAAGTTTTCGCGCATGGCATCGGAAATGGGAGGACCCATGGAGCGATTGTGGGGCAGCATGATGCTGTCCGGAGACGCCGACGCCCTTCGGATTGCCTCCCTCACGGCGGCGCACTTGCAGCCCTTGTTATTGGCGTACCCCAAGGACACGCCCATGATTACCACGCATCAGTTGGTGGCATTAATGGCCGCCGCGATTGGATTTACCAATGTGGTGAACCTGGTCGTAGACAACCATCCGCAGTGGTTTCTCACGGTCCCCAAGACGTTGAATTTGGTGCAGGGACCGGTCAATTATCAGTCCTTTTTGCTCATGGGAGTTCGTGCCGAGGAATTGAATTGGGCAGGGCAGTACGTATGATTGAATTGAATTGAATTGCTGTCGCCCTTTTCTGTTCATGATGTTGTCTTGTTGTTGCCGTCTTGTGTTTCATTTCCACTCACCAAACATTATCATTGTCATTAATCATTTTACTCTCGTCACGTTTACAGCTGGTGCCCGGCCGACATGGTGGCAAATATTGATACGGATTGCCAGCGCCGCATCAACCGCGTCTCTGCAAAGAAGCGCAAGCCCGTTCGTCTCTTGATTCCCGTTGGTGGTGCGGGAGCCCAGCGCAAGTTTATCATCAAATTGGTCGAGGCTCTCGCGTCCTACGTGAAGAATGGCAAGGTGCAGTTGTTTTTGAACGCGGGCGATCACGTGCACATGAAGACGGCCTTTTTGCAAGTCTTGGACAAGTGCTCCTTGGACTTTGATACCGTCAAGGACACGGCGGGTGTCGTGGCCTTTCAAAAGAGTCTTTTGGATCCCAAGAATGAACCCACCAAGGCGGTGACGCTATTTACCTTTGACGAGTACTTTCCCGCTGTGGCAACGACTGATATTCTTTGCCGCGTCGCGGATGTACTAACGTGCAAGCCGTCCGAACTGGCCTTTTACTGCCTTCCCAAGCTTCACATTCGCCGAGTGGGAGATCACGAAGCGCACAGTGCCACTCGGGCGTCCGAACTCGGCGACGGCACTCGTGAGGCGCGTGAAGTCCACGATGCTCTGGCGTATGTTAATCTATTCCTGGACGGACCTGATCTTTTGTCGCAAATGAATGAATCCGTCATGCGTAACAACAAAAGTGGTATCTATGATGGCTGCAAGAAGGCTGTCGACTTGGTCCTCGACGCATCGAAATAGACCGAAAGAGACGATAGCCCGCCCTCCTGCAAGCTCTCTGGTAGCGAGACTGGGACGGTGGCGTTTAATATACGATAGTTTATGATTGCATTTCCTTACACGGGGGCCATCCGTCAGGAATAGGAAGATGTTCGACTCTACCGTACCTGCAGTATCACTGCTTAGCTTTAAAGAATATTTAAGGGTGTACTGTACCAGGTAATGGCGCTACGGTACGGTATTCATACTATCATAGCAGGTACGTCGTCTACTAATTGATATGTGGCATGCATAATGCAGGATATGCTTTTCGTTTCCCGTGCTCTACCACGTGAGATCTTCAAGCATGGATTTTGATTTCAATATCGCCGGCCGGTGACCGCGAACCGCGATCCGCGATGACGATGACACAGTTTTCAATTGTTCCAAAAACCATTATCATGGCGACTACCTCTTATCTGTCGACGGTGTTGGCCGTCTTGTCAATCTTTTCAACTGCCGTGAATATAGTCGGTGCTGATGTCCCTTACGTCACCATTGGCGTCGATTCCTCGGGTGTTCAAGTGCAGCTTCCGCTGGTGGGAGCTGGAACATGGCAGTACAACGACACTATCGCTTACCAGTCCGTTTGTCAAGCCTTTGAAGCGGGTTATACCTTTGTCGATACCGCCTTTGGCTACGGTAACCAAAAGGGAGTCGGAAAGGCTATTGCAGATTGTTGGACACGTCCCAGAGAAGAGCTCTTTGTCATGACCAAGATAAAAGGCGGATTGACGGCGCACCAAGTCCACGCTGCGCACCAGCAAAACCTGTGGGAACTGCGTTTGGACTACGTGGACCACCTGATGACGCACTATCCAGCCGATTGGTCTCAATCACCCGATAAGTCGTCGCCAGAGGCGAGACAAGTCGAATGGTTGGCTTTGGAAGCAATCTATAAAACGGGACAGGCCCGGTCGATTGGACTCAGCCACTACTGCCCACGCCACATTGACGATGTTATGCAAGTCGCGACTGTGAATCCGTCCATCAATCAAGTGGAGTATCATGTGGGGAGTGGTGACATTGATGGTGTCATGCAAAAGTGTCGCGAGAATTCAATCTTTTTCATGTCCTTTTCACCTCTCTGTGGACCCTGTTCGTACGAGTCCCAGGACTCCTTGATTCATGGCGAGCTTGTGACAGAGATTGCTTCCAAATACAATGTGACTGGATCGCAGGTGTCGCTTCGCTTTATTGTCCAGCAAGCCTTGGTGAAGGGTAGCTACGTGGGTGGAGTCATTCCCAAGAGCAACGACCTGCAGCATATTCGCAGCAACCTGGACGTCTTTGACTTTGAACTGAGCCAAGACGATATGTACTCTCTCGGGGCAGCAACGTTACCGGCTGCGGAAGGCGGAGACTGCAATGTTCCCTAAGTTAGCGTTTATTAGTGTAGACATGCCGGTGGCGTCGAGGGAAAAAGGGCGAGAAAGTACAGGTGGTCTAGGTATTCTTCGTCTAGTGATACCGGAACGGGTACGGGTAGAGAGAAACGATAGGCATATCTGCTAGAAGTACTGTCATAGACACTCAACGTTTATCCCGGTTCCGGCTTCTCGTTTGGTAGAGTTTGGAGTTAGGAACTTCTAGTTTGGAGCTGCAAAGAATCCAACTAAAACCGGGAACGCTCGCGAAACTGGTTCTCGTTTCTCCGACCGCTCTATCTCAACAATGCAATGATGAGTGCACTTTCGGAAGCGCGCTTTTCGCGCCGAGAAAAAGGCGCACCGAAAGCCAAAGAAGACTTCCCGTCAACTTGTAACTTGCTCCACCAATCACATCACCAAACCGATAGCTACAAACAGAAGCCATCCGCACTTTACTTGTATTATTATCCCGTATCCGTACCTCGACTTCATACTTCTCCTTCGCCTCTCATTCGAACGGATTCCAAGCAAAGATACCCAACGATGATGTCTCTTACCCGTGTCTCTGCCCGACTGTCCTCAAAGTCCATGATCGCTTCGCGAACCAACCGAAGCGCCTTTCGGTACAAGTCGGCTCCTGCGTTGGATTCCAAAGCTGCAAAGGCGACAGAGTTGACCGAATCACAGAGTCCTCCTATTGCCAAATCCATTATTGCTCTCCTTCTCGGCGTTGCAACCGTCTCGACAGCAGCCAACACTGTGGAGAACGTAACCGCGTCGACCGTCCCCAAGTTTGATCCATTAGGACAACGCTTTGACCAGACTGACTTTATCGGTCGCTTCTGCAAGATGCTCTTGGCATGCGACCCACGCCTCTTGACTTACTCGGAAGAGCAGGTCGAAGGCAGTAAGCGAATGCTACAGAATCACAAAGACTATCAGGGCATGGACCGAGCCTTGTGGGAGGCCCGACGTATTGTCGAAGCCGCCTTGAACGACACTGGTGACTATATCCCTCGCCCCTTCCGAATGAGTGGTTACGTGCCGTACAATGGGCCTGTGAGTATTGCATTGGTCTCAAGTCAGTCGACCTTGCCCTTGTTGCTTTGGAGTTGGGTGAATCAGACCCAGAATGCCCTCGTGAACTTTTACAATCGAAATGGGTCCAGCCCCATGTCCAACGAAACCTTGGCCATTAGCTATTGTGCCGCCGTCGGATCGTCTCTACTGGTCGCGTTTGGATTGGCGACTGTCATTCAACGGAGATTCGAACCGTCTAAAGCCAAGCAACTGCTCAAGTGGGTTGCCTTTCCTTCCGCGATTGTGGCAAGCAGTTTGAACTGCTACATTGTCCGCAGCCCTGAAATCGACTCTGGTATTCCACTCACCAACGCTGCCGGCGAAGACGTCTTGCCGGGACAAACGAGCTCTCTGGCTGCCGCCCAGGGTGTTTACACCACGACTGTTTCCCGTGCCATATTGCAAGCACCCGTGTACTTTATTCCACCATTGTTGGTGGGCTTGGGACCGTTCAAGAGCTTTCTGACGCGCTCTCCTGCCATGACCATTCCTCTGACAACCTATTTGCTCTTGGTGAGCTTTGGCATTGGACTACCGGCCACCACTGCCATCTTTCCGCAAATCAGCACAATATCGGCTACGGATGTGGAAC
>Ga0307981_1002386_pt1 | contig 15382 bp, 20 predicted proteins | sample OrgLakmetagen987_FD_201849 | JGI IMG/M metagenome (GOLD analysis project Ga0307981, IMG submission 201849) | Saline water microbial communities from Organic Lake, Antarctica - #987 | ecosystem: Environmental > Aquatic > Non-marine Saline and Alkaline > Saline | place: Antarctica: Organic Lake... | reverse complement strand
CACAGTATCAAGATCTATTAAATAATGTAAAAATCATTTCAGCTTGGTTCATAAATTCTAACTGATGAACTCAGCTACTAGTGAATGCGGTTGACCGTGTGTTCCCAATATTTCTGTAGAATTGGAACAATTCGTCGCTCTCCGTTGAATTTACTAATCAAATTGTTCAGGTGCGTTGCTGTAGTTTCTAGCTGCAATTTGTTGAAAGAAGGACGGTATCTTCCACCTACGTGGTTGCTACTATCTTGAAACATGTCGCTGTTTCTCTGGTCGTAAACTCTAACAGCTCGAAACCACAAACATGGGATGGTGAATGCAGGAGCGGGATTGAGGGTGCCTTCGTTGTACACTGTTCTAATGAATAGACTCAGTCTTGTTGCATCTTGTTCGCCCGTCTCCTTTCCAGTCAAGCTTTCGTAGGAAATGATTAGTCGATTGGGTGCTTTAAAATTGTCCATCCAGTATTCAACAAGTTCTACCCAAGCATCTATTTCTGCTACGAAATTATTGTCTCTCCAAGCCTCCCAGAGTTCCTGCGGCGGTTGGACACTGTGTGTTCGCAAATTATTTTGACGCCAATAAATATGATTAAAGTTTGATGATATTGCATGTAGCGGATATCGAAGTAAAAGAACCATCTTTTTCATATCACGGTTCAACATATTCGGATGCAAATCGAACGATCGATATGGGTAGAAAGTTTTCACTGCAACGACATCATTCCTGCGCTTTGTTTCGGTTGTTTTGATACTAGTAATCGCTTCTAGAAGGTCCCTCAACATTTCTGATCCAGATCCAGGATAGGATGCTTGAAACATTGGAACCATTGAATCATGTTGTGCGATCGTAACCATGCAAGTCCCATGAGTGTTACTGACAAGGACTGGGTTGTCACCCATCAATATTTGCATTCTTTCCAATGCGGAGATTCTATAGCCCATCAATGCTTGAAGCACTTTCTCGTCGAGGGTCAGTTCGTCAATCATCTGGGTTAAGACACCAGCAATCTTGTCTATTTGAACTATTGTGTACGATTTTTCCACTATCTCTTGTGTTTCGGCGTTCTTAAGCTGCCTTAATCTCCTCCTCTCTGGTTCAGCTCTTACGTTGAATTGGACAACTCGAGACCAAAGACATGACACATCAGCAGAATTGTCATCAATTAAACTAGAGACTTTCTTTATAAATTCCACTATTTCGTTTGCTTCTTCAACACCCTTTTCCTGATTTATCAATTTCTCATGAATAACAGGAAGCCTAGTATTTGCATCGAGCTGATCCGACGAAAGCCAATATCTTATAAAATCTTCCCATTGTTTTAGCTGGGTGTTGAAGTGGATATCTCTCCACTCCTCCCATTCTTCCATTGTTGATTCTCCCTGTTGGTTTCCAGTCATTTCTATGTAAGTATGAAACATCTTCAAGGCTTCCATTGGGTCCCTGAGAACAAGTATTGCTCTCGCTGGTTCACCACCAATATTTTCAAGGAGGTTCTTTATGTTTACATGGTTCTCGTAGTAGGGATAATGAGTCTTGATGGCGATGACGTCGTCTCTGAACGTACGTGCTGAAGTCCAGGTCCCTGTCAAGGTTTCTATGAGCAAACGCATTAAGTCAGAAGACGAACCAGGGAAGGTTGCAACTAATATGGGATTCAGGGCTGTGGGTGGATGCCGAGGATTATGAACTTCACAGGATCCATATGGAGAAGCTGATGATTCTGCAAGCCCCTCGCCAGACTCGATCATATTGTGAAAATCTTTGTACTCTTTCAGCTCTCCATTTGGAGTGACTTCGGTGAAATTTTTAGTTGTTGTGATGATTGTAGAGGGGATAAGGAGTGCAAAGAGGCATAAAACTATGAAACCCCCAAAAATATGTTTCCTATTTCTTTGAAAATATTCAGAGCAGGGGTTTGAGAGACCCTGAACACCCTTTTTGTGCAGAATCTTCTGGAGCCTTCTTTGGGTTTGATACATGTTGTTGACGATTTTGTTGGAACAGGTACAGTAGTAAATAATGTAGTGTAGTGTAGAGTGGTAGGTACTCGTTCGCTACATATGCAATTAGAATAATGGTAATGGCAAATTTTAAGCTGCGGAAGTGTAGAAAAGCGGCGTTTATGCTGCTCTAGCAGAGTGTATTTTGGTTGAGATAATCGTGCACTGTGTTGAATGATTGAAAATGGAAGTTTTGTGAGTGAGGAGTGCGCGTGTGATGAGAGGATTGATTGTTGTTTGATGTGAAAGCGTAGTTTTTTGTCCGTGTTAATTGACTTCTTTCCAAATAATGACCATCCAGGGTCATTCTGCTGGCCGAGAAAACGGACCGACGCGCCAAACTGAGTCACCTGAAATGTCATCAATACACGCGATCCTGTGAAGGATGATTGTTGTATGACGTGTTGTTGTTGGTTCATGCTTCTTGTTTCTTGTGGTTGCTTCACCAATAGACTGTATTTATATATTTCATTTTGTCATAAGAAGGAACACTAGATTCAAATAGTGAATAATGAAGTTTCTGTATCTCTTCTCTACGCTGAGTACAGTGTATGCATTCGCACCCGCTCCTGCTCAGATCGGGGTCTCAACCGGGCTCGGCATGGGTCTGAAAACCTATGTTGCAAAATCTGTTTCCAACATCGGTGCTCCTGCTACTGCTGCTGTTGCAGGTGCTGCAGTAATTGGAACCATTGGATTGAAAGGCATTCTTGACCGCCCGTCAAGAAAGTATGAAGAAGGATCTGTTGCACGCGAATACGACGCTTGGACGCAGGATGGTATTCTCGAGTACTACTGGGGCGAACATATTCATTTGGGATATTACAATGAAGAAGAGTGAGTATAAAACAAAGCAAAATCAATTAAAATTCTCTGACATTCAATTAATTGATCATGTACTAACGGTAGTTATGATTCTTCTCTCATTATAAAACCATTAATCTAAAATTGTCGTTCATCTTTCGTTTGATTTAGAATGGAGAAAGGTTACAAAAAGAAGGACTTTATTCAGGCTAAGTTTGACTTCGTTGATGAAATGATGAAGCTTGGTGGGATTAATGGAGATGAAGATTCTAGTGCAACAGTTCTTGATGTTGGGTGTGGCGTAGGAGGAACATCGCGTTATTTGGCGAAGAAACTTGGACCTGATGCTGCCATTACTGGAATCACTCTTTCCCCAAATCAAGTGAAGAGAGCAACTGAGCTTGCTACCGAACAGGGAGTTGATAACGCAAAGTTCACGGTTATGAATGCGTTGAAAATGGATTTTCCGGACAACTCTTTTGATGTCGTATGGGCATGTGAGTCTGGGGAGCACATGCCCGACAAGGAGGCTTATATTAATGAAATGATGAGAGTTCTAAAGCCAGGTGGAAAATTCGTCATGGCCACCTGGTGTCAGCGTGATAATAGAGAAGTTCCCTTCTCTGAGAAAGACCAGAGAGATCTTAGATTTTTGTATGAGGAATGGTAAGTCAATCGCCGCGTGATGCAACTTCTCATTGGATTTCTCAATAATATAGTTCATGTACTTATTATCCTCCTCATCCTATGTTGCAACAGGACCCACCCATACTTTATTTCCATTGAGAAGTACAACGATATTATTGATGCGACTGGTGTTATGAATGAAGTTACTACTGCAGACTGGAATGAGCCAACAATTGCATCTTGGCGTCATTCTGTGTGGGTTGGAGTCTACGATCCAAGAGGATTTATCTTCAAACCCAACAAATACTTGAAATGTTTGAGAGATGGATACTGTCTTGAGAGGATGCATCGTGCTTTCGACCGTGGATTAATGCAATATGGAATGTTTGCAGCGACAAAAGCAACGGCCAGTGAACCAATTGTTGCAACAGAAAAGTCAACACCAGAGGTTGTTACTCCTTGAAGGAAAGGATGGGAGAATATAAAATAAAATAGAGGAATAAGTTTCCAAGTTATTACATCGCAGTCTACAAAATGTCGGTTAGGGTCTTCATTTGTTGACGTTCGCTGGAATTTGTTTGCTTGTCTCCGCCTGAAAGAAACCAGCCTGAAGTGGAATTCTCTGATAATGGAGTTGACTACGTTCCAGCTGGGACCTTTCGATACTTTTCGCCTCCTCTGATCAGTGCAATTTTTCCTTGGGGGGGCTTGATAACTTCAAGATCCAATGTTCAGATTTTTCTGTCACACCCATTAACGATTACTCATGGACCTAGCAATATGAATATTGAATGCTTCTTTCGAGTGGTGAGTGGAGACCGCTATATCAATTTAGGAGGTGAAGTTTGCAACTCGTCTATGGTCCATTGTCCATTGCCACAGAGGTTCAGGACACTGGAAAGGTTTCGGTTGCCTTTATTATTAAATGGAGATGAGTTTAGTGAGTCTCCCGTCGTGTCTCAAGTATTAAAAACCATAGAAATTATTACCATGGTTACTACATCGGGTACTGTTGCGAACGAGACTACTGCTAATTTTTCGAGTCTAGAAGTCGAATGGGGTTGCTACTTAGAAAATAATTCAAACCTATACAACCTCCAATGAAATCCAGTGTAAAGCGTTTTGTCTATCGCATACACTAGGGGCATTTACATTGATCTTAAAAGCCAATGGTTTGGGTCTTTCGCTTCGCCAGCATGTTATGTGTGACGCTGCTTATAAAATACAATCTATTGAGCCATCTATACTTACAACTTACACAAATCACTTGGTTCTTGTAGAGGGCAACAATCTGAGAACTGGTCAACACATTTCTTGCATGTTCACGCATGAATTTGGAGTTCATCGTTCCAAAGGAAAACATGTTGACTCCAACAAGGTTGCTTGCCAGACAACTTTTTTTCTACGAGAAGGAATGGTGCAAATTGCTATGAGTACAAATGGGCAAGATTACGGGAAACAAAACACTATATTAGAAGTGCTTTCTGTACCTGTTCTGGCAAAGGTGGGACCATGCATAGTTGCTGGAGAGATCATTTTGATTGAAGGCACGTTCTGTCGATTTCAGAGTAAGATATACTGCGACATTGATGGGTCTCCACTTGTCTCTTTGCTCTAGCAGAAGGAAAAATTGCTTGCATGATTTTGCCCGATATAGAGACTGGGAACCACACCATGGTTCTAGGGGTTATTGGGTTAAGTGACGGAGTCATACACGGTCCGAGTACGCTTGAGGTTTTCGGAAGGCCCTTTGCTTCCTCTATTACTCCTGCTCAAGGCTTGAGGTTGCATTCCCAAAGTGTCGTGGTGTCAGGAGCAAACTTTCCAGCACAAGAATCAATTTATTGTCATTTTGGCTTCACGGTAGTTTCAGGTAAATTTGTCTCTGATTCAGAAATTATATGCATTTCCCCGGAGGCAGAAGAAAGCGGGTATGTACAATTCAGGGTACAAGTAGGGTCAAAATTTGCCCATGATCAATTTGACATCAGCTTTTTATTTATGAACGCCTGGGTAATTGATGAAAATTTTCCTAACTCAGGAGGCGTTGAAGGAGGAACAGATGTTAGCATATTTGGTAGAGATTTCTTCGAGGGCGTTGCAGTAAATTGCCGCTTTGGAAAATTAACTGTTCCTGCTACAATCAACACTATGCAAATCTCCTCATCAAGAGCATCCTGGATATGTTGATTTCCAGCTTGAAATGCAGCAATCGGGAATTCTGATTTCTCTGCCTGGTCATCAGATGGCAAATCTTTCCAAATTTTACGTGCAACCAACTCAGAGTTACATCCGATTTCATCCGCTGGCTGGCTTTTCTAACAGAGGAGAGTTTATTAATGGGACTTGGTCATTGGGGAGTATTTCGTTAGATTCAAATTCACCAACGTGCAAGTTTGGCTCTCAAATCGTCAAAGGCGTCTTTACTGAATCAAGGCTGATATCTTGTAGGGCGCCATCAACTTTCGGAGTGGGACCTCCGGTTGTCGAGTTATCAATCACATTAAATGAAGCGGACTTTATATCGAGCCCAACCATATTTAAGTATTATGATGCTGTGTATATTAACACTATCTCACCAAGAAGGGGGCAAGTCCTTGGAGACACCAAAGTTTCATTGGAGTTATTATCCGGACGAAATCCAGATGAAGAATTGAAAGTGTTATGTACATTTGATGATTTTGGAGGCACACCTGGGAATTTTGATACTTTCAAAAATGCTATGACTTGTTCAACACCACCTATGAAGGAAGCCACATATTCTCTGTTGATTTAAAACTTGGTACTATGGATTCCTGGTACAACTCAGGGAAACGATTTATCTTTGAAAGCAACATCAATTTTAATCACGTTTCTCCTCGAACTTTGCATGAAGATGGAGGTGAAGCAGTTTATGTTCACGGTGAAAGTTTAATACCTTGAATCTCTTCCATTGCTGTTTCGGTACTTTTCAAGTTCCAGAGCGATGTGTGTCATTTGAAATCATTTCCTGCGAAAGTCCAACTTTCTCTGAGGTTAAAATGAAAGGATACAGATCTGTCATACTATCAGTCACTTCAAATTGGTGGCAAAATGCAAGTTCCTGGCTTCATACGTTACGAGAAAATTATTTTATCGAACGCGTTGAACCAAACGTTGGTCCAGTAAGTGGTGCGACCATTATTAAAATAATAGGTGCAGACTTCCAACTAGATTCTCCAATACTTTGTTGGTTTGGAGATTATGCAACAACAGCCAAGGTGTTGTCTAAATCTATGGTAACTTGCAATTCAAGCCCTTTCTATTTACGTCACAGCATCGTGGAAAAGGCAGTAGTTGGTGTCTAACAGGGTAACAGCTCGACGATGACATTTCTGTGGAAAACCTTGTACCCGATATGGGATCATTGAGTGGGGGAACTCAAGTAAGTGTATTGGGTGGACCATTTTTGAAAAGCTTTGAGGACACTTTCACTTGTCGCTTTGGTAACGACAGTATACCAATGCCAGCCATATGGGAAAGCGAGATAGAGATTAGCTGTGTGATTCCGCCTCTATTAAATATGTATAATCAGAAAGGTCAGTCAGTAGAGCTCAATATTCAAGATTACAAACAAGAAATCTATACAATGAGTACGCATGGTATCAAGTATCCAAAGGCAGAGACCCAAGTAGTTCAAAGCGAAGGCAAGAAGGATGGATTCGAGGTTACTGCAGGGTACAGATTGATTCTTGTCACATTGATATCGCCTTTACGCAGAGACCTAGAGGTCACAAGATATTCAAAATCACCACTGAAGTGCAAGATGGACATAATTTTACAAATTTTGGTGCGAGAAGGACGCGAAAACAGACTGTCTAACATGCTGCCACATGATGCATCAGCGGAATGGATGAAAGAGGTGTTGATGACAGTTATAGACACTCCAATTACCGAAGTGAGTACTAGAAATTACACCGACAATTTCAATAGTACAGCGAAATGGATTATACCGTTCGTTGCCGACAATGAAGTCTCAAGATTATTGGTAAAAGGCAAACGCTTTATTGGCCTTGGCGCAAGTATTTACATGAAGAGGGCTTTCTATCTGAAATCCAGAGAATATCCATAGTCTCAACGCATGCAGTAAAAAGGCATTTTTATGTCTATTTTAATGGATTCCAAACTATACTCTGGACAGCGGCCGACCTTTCTCCTCTTGTGGCTGACAAGGAAAACTTGAAAGGTTGCAGCTTTATTATCACCAATATCGTCAAGGAGATTGAAACCTCACCCATTGACACAGGTGAAGACTTCAAAGGCTTCCGCCTGGTGCCTCCCGGAATCTCAAAAACTTACCCTCTTGCGAAGGTGACTCGATTGCTATACCATAACGACAGCAATTCAAATATGAAAGAGGCATGACATCGATGTCAGCAAAAGGCATGTGACATATCCTCTCAGAAATTTATCGATGGTTCTTCATGGGGTGTAGTTAGGTACGGAGGTGCTGCCATACAGATTTTGGGCCACGGAGCCAATGTAGCACATTCGTTGCTGAGGCAGGTACAGCAAAGGCGACAGGATATTTCCGTCTTTACTTTCCAATAGATGTGCAATTCAACGATGAAGCTGAAACCACGTCAAAACTAGAGACACTCTCTTCAATTGCTACGGTTGAAGTTTCAACTGCATCCCTGAATAGGAACATGACTGGTAGTGATGCGCAGATATGGGATATCACTTCATTACGAAATATTGGTGACATATCCATGCTGATAGCTGATGCATCGAAAGTGAAAGGAACTGGAGTTAGCATGAAGATAAAAGAGATTGTAAAGGGATCTGGAAACACGCTTTACTTGCTCAGGATACCCGTACATGCGTACATGCAAGGTATTCTTTCCAAATAAGGTACTTGGAAGAGCACACTAACCTTTATCGCACTGATATCGACGTAAGTATTGTGAATTTTCGCACTTGATTTAATATCTGGGAAGAGACATGCAGTAGAACTGCATTTGGACGTAATGCTCAACAAATACATTTTACCATTCTCGAGCAGCATTTTAGATGACCATGTTCTTGGTGTGGAAGTATAAACGCCATGCAACTCCAATTCTATTGAACTCTGCTTTCAGGACTATATTCCAGCGCTCGTCGTCTTCGAGGCAACAACACCTCAATTTTGTGGGACATTTTCTCTCTCGTTAACATTTTCCCTTAGGAAATGGGCTATCTGCATACTTGCTCAGAGCAAACGGACGTGATTCCATCTTCTGCTTCTGCTGCAGAGCTTAAAATTGAGCTCGTATTGAGGATATGAATGTGAGCGTACATGAGGATCTTACATTAGGCGATCAAAAGCATGGGATAATTGGTCTCAATCGACATTTTACATTGTCTTTTGAAAGTTTGGTATGTGCAGTAATGATTTCTTTCACTACAAGGATGCAACCGAGCCTGACCTTCTCATTCTCAAGTTAAACGAAGCGGGCTCCAAAGCCAATGATAGTTTAGCAAGACAACATTTTTAGCACATAATGAAAATGGGAATGAAAGGCTTTAGCAGCAGTAGTACCAAGGTCCCTGTACAAGTGTCCTCTAACGGTCAAGATTACTCCACAAGCACGACATTCTATTCGTACTCTGAACAAATGAAGGTGCTAATTGTTGGGAGACATTTTGTCCATAGCTCCAACTTACGATGTCACTTTGTCGGCAGCACATTTCTCTCTACTCCCTGTCTTTCATGATGTTTGGAGACAAAGTCATCAATGCAACACACATCGAATGTGCAGTGCCACCACATTGGAAATCAAGAGTTATTAAGGTGTGTGTGTCAGCTGATGAATATCTAAAACTCAACGACTCTCAATTTACTACACTTTCATATGATGTTCCACTGAAAGTGAAGGACGCCTATCCCCTCAGCGGTCCATCCAGTGGCAACTTTGTAGTCACGATTAATGGCGGTCCTTTCCGAAATTTAACAAATCTGTATTGTAGGTTTGGGTCATCAGTCATTTTAGCAACCTATGTCACGTCTATGCAGATTCAGTGTCTCGCACCGCAACAGTGGAGTAGCGGCTTTCAGTTTCGACAAACGGCCAAGACTTTCAGAGTGATGTCGGATCAATTTCTACGATGAGAACAGAATCACTCAGCTGATTCCTTCAATCAGAGCCGTCAGGAAATACTGGAACTAAGATTCGGATCTATGGTAAACGCTGTTTCAACTCCTCACTCTCGCTTCGTAGTTTCAATAACTACTTAGTCCCTTCCAAATTTATTTTAGCCGAAGAAATTAATTGTAGGTCTCCGCCTATTGTGCAAATCTTTCAACTAGAATTGAAGTCACTGAAGGAGCATTAAGATTCTATCGATGAGGTTGGACGAGACTTCTTTAAATTATCTCACGCTACTTCAACTCCTCACACTTGCTTTGTAGTTTCAATGACTACTTTGTCCCTTCCAAATTTATTTCAGCCGAAGAAATTAATTGTAGGTTTCCGCCTATTGTGCAAATCTTTCAAATAGAATAGAAGTCACTGAAGGAGCAACAAGATTATACCGGCGAGGTTGGACGAGACTTATCTAAATTATTTCATGGATATGCTTTATATCGCTCCAAATCTGTTGTGGTGAAAGTGTCAATGAATGCACAGAATTTTGCACCTCATGCGTTCAACTATAATAACAAAGCGATATCACAATCACTTCACTATCCAAAAATTATGGTTTATTCAATGGAAATACTCCCATCTTCCTCAGAGGATCGGGATTTGTCAACACGACCACTTTGTCTTGCCGATTTGGCGAGCAGCAAGTCCCAGCCTCTTTCTACGTCCAAAAAAGTTACCTCCAGCATCGGCATGGTAGCTTTCCAGGTATACCTCGTATTGGTAACTCTCCAATATTGGAGCAAACGGCGAAAGCTATTGTAGAAGTCTTGAACAACGGCGTTCACTACATAGATAGTTTCCATTCATTTGAGTTTCGTCGGTTTTCTCAACCTGGATTCTATTAGCCAGGATCTGAATATTTTGATGTTATGTCTAAATGGAGCATATTGTAATGGGATGAGCCACAGAAACTTGTCCTGTAGGAACGTTTCAACCAAAATATGGTGAAGATTCTTGCAGCATTTGCGATGTTTCCTTCGTGCGCCCTGAAAACAGATTACCTGTTCCGCGTCTTTGCCTAGCAGGATATGTTTGCGACCTCAAGGGAACAAAAAGGGCTGAGCAACCATCTCCTATCGGTATTTTTGCCCAGCTGGTACAGCAACAACTGACACATTTTGTGGTAATGAAAGCGATTCAAGTGATGATATCTCTGAATCAACTTTATTCGAGCTCACATCAGCAGAGCACAGGAAAAAGAATAGAATGGTTGATCAAATTAACGCATAGTGCAACCATGGGTCGACAGTCTGCGTGCATCTATCTATACACAGTTAAATAAAGAATGAGCAAATTTAATCTGTGTTGGTACATGTCTTTTAAGATGCTGAACGCGAATCTGTGCACCAGAGCATTGCCCCCATCGTGATAATTTACAAGCCACCCCTATTACAGTTTCCAATGTTGCCGATGCAGTCTTTAGGGTACACTACTGATTGATACCGTCATCCGTTACATTGGTGCGACCAGTCAGAGCTGCGTCGCTTCTTGAGTCTGCGCATTTATTTGAAAACGCCTTTTAGTTTTATTGATTTCACCAGCCTATCAGACAGTTCAACCATATTGCTACGAAGTAATATGATGATGAACTGCGTATTTTTGGTTCTCTCCTTGATATAATTGGCTACAATAGATACGTTCCTGAAATCAAGTACGGCATCAATTTCGTCCATAACATATAATGGCGTAGGTTTGTAGTGATGCAATACAAACACAAGAGCCAAAGAAGAAAGAGTCTGTTTTCTCCCAGATTGATTCGAGACATTCTTCCAAGATCTCTTTGGTGGATGAATAGAAAAGACCATCCCTTCAGAGAATGGATCAAGAGAATCGACTAACTCAAGTTCGGCATCTCCTCCAAGTGTTATCATTTGGTACATTTTTATCAGTTTCAGGGTGATACGACCAAAGTCTTCCATGAATTTCTCCAGACTTCGACGACGGAAATCCTCGTGAGCAGTCATGGCTTCATTTTATCCTTCAGTAACCTCATCAAGTTCTGTAACTATGTCTGAGATACGATTGATTGATTGATTGGTGTGAGACAAGTGTCACACTGGACACAATTTGCTGATGCAGGATACAAATAATGGGACACATACCTAGCAAGATAATTTGCTTCTTTCTTTCTGTATTCGGCAATTGCAGTCATATTGCGTTCTTTGCCATAGAATCGCGTTTGTGCTCCAATGTGTTTATATCGACCTTCACTTCAGCAACATCGTACTGTTCAAGTGCAGTATTAATGTAAGTAGGCAAGGACGATTTCTTCTGGTACCTCGTTTTTTTAATCGTGAGATTTGTAAACACAACTTCCATATTGATGTTACCATCAGCCTTATCCTCCTCGGCCGTAGCTAGTTTGACATTATCTTCTTATTCGTCATCTTCGTCCTCGGACATTTCGTAGTCTTTATCTTGTTTCTCAGCATTGCGCAATTGCTTTAACTCACGTTCCCAGTGCTTGAGTTTCTTCTTATTTTCATTCGTTCTTTTTATACTTACAAGAATCTATTCTTGCATGAAATTTAACCTCAGTACACGTTATAGCAGCTTGGGTCTTCCGCAAGACTTTCATTTCTTTCAAAACACTTTCAAGTGCTTGTTTTTTCTTCTTCTCAAATCCTTCACTTGTTCAAACGCCTTCATTACAGCATATGCTTCTCCCTCAAGCTTCTTGAATTCTTCCTTTTTCTTTTGTAGAGTCTGTTTAGCACTATCAAATTTATTCTCTGCGTTTTGTTCTGCATTCTTTCCTTTTTCAGAGAGCTACTTATTAGAATTTTGGCCGAATTCAGTTTGGTCGTTTCCACATTGAGATCAGCTAACACTGCCTTTGCATGCCTTTTGTTGCTTCTTCAGACGAGATCCGCCAGCATCAAGAATGGACTTTTGCAATCTAGCAACGCCTCAAGCTTTGAAGCGAGCATCGCGCAGGAGGCCATATCTAATGTACACTTTTGAACCTTCCTATTCAATTTAGTGAGCTTAACAGCGTCATCATCATTGATCGAGAAGACAATTTGCACGAAGGTCATGGAGGCGTTTTGTCAGTTCTACGCGTGTGGTATCACAGCTAGCAAGCTTTGGAATGCTTAATGCTTTCTCTCTGTTTTTCAAATCTCTGACCTCTCCAGCAAACCCACGACGCTGAACTCTATACTGCTTCAAATCGTGAAGAGATTTTCTAGCATGAGCTTCAAGCTTGGCACACTCCTCTTTGGATCCATCCAGCAAAGGATTCGTAGTTGTTGCGGCAGAGGTAAAATTAGTGAACTTCATTCCACCTCTACGAACGGTCTTGCCACCTCCTTGCATGGCTCCGGACAATTCGATGAGATTACCGTCGATTGTAAGTACGCGCCAACGATTGCCAAAGTCATAGCAGTTTCCAAATCTGGTGCTACTAGAGTGTTTCGAACTCCAAGGTAAAGGGCAGGTGTGATTAAGAATTCAGATGGGGAAATCAGATCAAATAAACAAGGAGCCTCTTCAATAGTCTCAACACTCTGTTATGTGCCAACTTTAAAACGTCCAAGACCTGCCGTATTTTGTTGGAGGCTGTCTGAATCACGTACCATTTCTCGACAGATGATTCAATCCGTGTGTCCATGCACAGGCAGAGGATCGCTGCCACAGATTAAAGCAGACGAAAAAGGTGCACCTCAAGTATTTTGATATGAACTGCACTCTGGATCAGGTAAATCTATTGTGAAGTCATTCTTAAGTACACAATTCTGTGTTTTGCTCATGCTTCGGTGGATTTGGATTGTCTCATGTCGTGGCTACCATCAATAAAATGAAACATGACAATGCCTCTATTTTGTTGGCGGACGGAAGTCCAATTGGCGCACAGCAGATTTCTGTAAAATACAAAGATTCAAGTGGTTCCATTGGCAAGATGATAAAAGCTGTGGTGAGTAACTGTGTATGGTGATATTATTATTAATTGCAATCTTTTGTGGAAGTAGTATGATAGAAACTAATACGTATAATGATGTACAGGAAACTTGTCGGGGAGCTTTTCGCCAGGGCAGAGCTACGATCCTATTAGCGAAGAGCTCCTTCTTCTTGCAATCCAGGAGAAATTAAGACGAAGAGAGAATCCGCTGAATGAACGAAAACAAAAACCAGTCAGTCTTCTAAAACAGAGGATACTTCTCAAAATGCTGGAAGGTCAACCAGATGAGATCGATGCTACTATCAAATCGCTTTCTTCGAATTTTATCTGTGACAGTGCAATACGTTATGGAGTCACGACCCAGATCAAGTGTTTCCCACTCAGACATCTGCACCTCAACTTCCATCTATAGTTGAGTACTACCAGATCCAACTTTCGGGGCTTACACGTTTGTAAAGTGGGATCAAGCCAGGAAACGAATGAGGAGTGCAAGCCACAATGAATGGCAGAATATATCACAATAATGCCAAAAATTTGCTCACACTCAGCCGACAGGATGGACAACATTCAATATTTGAAATGTTGACTTATTCATACTTGTAGGACTTGATAATTAAACAGTATGTTATTCTTTCACAATGTGGACGCAATAGCTCGATCTTTGCATTGTAAACTGAAGAGAGCTACACCCATTCCTTCCTTTACAGCATCTAATTCATTGTGTCCATTGAACAAAAGCTCCCGTCATAGTATTACAAGCTCCAGTACAGTTCATGACAGATATCAATAAAGCTTCAAACATCTTATACCGAAATGGTTTCAACTCAAACTTGCTAGCAAGCAGAGCTCCCCTAGATCCAATGGTGATGATTAAATGATATTATTTGGATTCATCCTTTTCAAAACTGTCTTAGCTGCACTCTTTATTTCATCATCTGGAAATGCATAAGATATGGTAGACACGAACTGGTCATTCCTGCTCACCTCACGTGCTTTAGGGCCACTTGTAGGTTCGAAATATACTTCCGTTGCTGTTCATTGAGCATTCGGTGCAAAATCTGCATCAGAGAGGATCTGAAACAAAATTTAAATTCGGATTTTCGTTAAGAATATTTATCACGAATAAAGTTGAACAAATAGCAGATCTTGTGCGTAGCTTACCTCTTCGTCGGGTACTTGTATCTGTGTGAGCACATCCATATCAGTGATCGCTGTATGCAGATCACCGTCCTCTTCGAGAAGAGCAAGATATGTTGCTGTATTTGATCCACTAACTATTTTTGTGTATTGTCTATTTCGACTGATACCGTACTCATTGGCCATGCGTTCCATTAGAGACAGCCCTCTAGCTAGAGTTCTCCTAAACAGCTGAAATTATTATTGGTTGAGATCCTAAACGTCCAACAACCTCTGCAATACTGCGAGCTACCCCTCCATCCAATTCATGTCAGGAGCCTAGATTTGAAGTCGCTGGAATGAGTCTTGTTTCTTTCGCTGGCTTTGCAATAAGGTCAATTACAGCTCCGCTCATCACAACAACTCGCAAAAAGATGGTTTTGTTTGATCCAGTTTCTTTTACAATGGATTTCGTTGAGCTCAAGCCTGAGAATACAGAAGTCTTTCTGTTTTGTCGCCCCTCGTTATATTTGGAGTGTGCATTTGCAATGGCAACAGCAATGCCAGTTCCTACTGCAGCATTTCCTTTCACCAACGTTGTCACCATTCGTCTTTTCCGCCACTTTTTCGACTATGAGGAGTAACATCACGTCCAGTAATTCCTTACCCTTCGGATGTCCAGGGAATGCTTCGGCGTTTCCTAATGCAATGAATAGTCAGCTTGGAACTGGAGCGGACAAGGGGAATCCGACTGTTTAATTAAAACAAAGCATTGTGAAGGCCAGAGATGG
>Ga0307981_1002383_pt1 | contig 15386 bp, 24 predicted proteins | sample OrgLakmetagen987_FD_201849 | JGI IMG/M metagenome (GOLD analysis project Ga0307981, IMG submission 201849) | Saline water microbial communities from Organic Lake, Antarctica - #987 | ecosystem: Environmental > Aquatic > Non-marine Saline and Alkaline > Saline | place: Antarctica: Organic Lake... | reverse complement strand
TGTTCCCTTGGAAGGGTTCTTGGCATCTTCTTCGTAACCATCCTCGTGGTGGTCGTACCAGACGATGGTATTGTCAGTAGAGATGGTAACTGAAATCAATGAGTTAACGTTACCGGCAGCGTTACTGTTGATGCCTTCGAAGGTTTTCTCCATTAGAATATCCTCGGGCAAGGGCACAAAGTAGCTTTGCGCAACTAGCTGCAAGGTCGTTTCGAGGCGGCGAGGAGCTCTGCGTTTCGGGGTTGTGGCCTGTTTTGGGTATTGTGGCAATTTCACGTGATCGGGGGGCTGGTGAGAAGCAATCCATCTTTAGCACAACGGTATAACATAATCAGCTCAACGTACCAGCACTTTCTTGTGGCTTCCACCGAGGAGTCCGGCAAAGGCCGGGGAGACAGCAATAGCTGCAAAGGCAAAGAGCTCAAACTTCATCTTTGGTTTGTTTGTTTTGCATCTTTCGCAAATTTGTGTGTGGAAAGAAATGATCGATTGAGTAAACTTCTTGGGGCTGGCCAAGAACAAGAGAGTATTGGCCGGGCCAAGTCATCCTTTTGTATTCCGTTTACACGGACACCCGGCAAAAACTGGATTTCACTCTATAATTTGAATACTATATATATCTATTGCCGGGGTTCTCGTTTTTCCGTTTTGTCCTATTTTAGGCCCCTAAACAACGAATCTTGTCTTCGGTTTGTCACTACTAGGTATTTTAATAAGTAAGCATCTTTTGTAATATTATCATTGCACCATATTTTAACATGAGCATGACCATCTGCACTGGTACTGATTACAGTATCAGTACTCATCATCAGACACTCAGAGCCTTGCATCATGCAGTGCATTTGAAAAAGCACAACCATTGACCATGGATATTGTATCAGGACGACTGCAGATTAGACGACAGGTGGTTTCGTCTTGCTTGTGTTCAGTACCGTATCTGCAAGGGCTTCGGGGCATAGGTGGTATGCTTCTTGACACAATTTAGTCGGTCGATCGTGACAGAAATGACTCTTCCAGTAAATGATGTAATCGTGGTCCTAATGACTCACGATGTCTCTTGACTCTTGGATGACTGGGGCTATGACCTCCCAGCGAGCCTGCAAATTACGACGTGGATCTACGTTGCAATCGGAACGTGGATCTAAAAGTGCGGAACTTCAAAACATAGTTGGACCGACGAGCAACAATGACTGGATTATTCTATTGGACGACGAAAGGAGAGGGCAACTCAATGCCGCGGCAATGGAAGTGACAGACAGTCGCACAACGAGAACAGTTGATCGCATCTGGTGGATTGGCTGATAAAATGAAAATGGAAAGCCTAATTAAGGTCCTATCTTTGGCGCCCCTCTCTCGACAGACGGCAGACCCGGACCCGCGGCGAGAAAACCCGCGACGATTGAATAAAATAAATGATGGTATTGGTTTTGTGTTCAGTAGTGTTCCGTTGATCGTGTCCATGGTTGGCTTTTCCTGTCTAGTCTGGTTCCAGTTCAATTAGACCTTCGTTGCCATCAGGCGAAGGTATTGATGGAGCTGCTGTTGTTGTTGTGTTTTTCTTTCTCTTGAAGAAAGAGCGGATATCTCGATGTCCGAGACGAATTCTTGAATTTGCCTCCTTGATACATTGTTGTACTGCTGGGTACAGTGATTTCACCCACGAGGTTGGGTGTCGTGTTGACTCAGACAGTCGCTCCGGAAGTGGAACGTCGAAAATGTGTCGATCCTCTGCTGGTAGTCTTGACGCTTGTGAGTACATTGCTGTGATTTTGGCCTTTGCTTCGCGTCGCTCTTGGTTGCTGCCGAGTGTTTTCTCTGTTCCGTGGACATCCTGGCAACGCTTTTGCCAGAGTTCGTATTGCTGTTGCCATAAGAACCGAATGAGTGACATGGCCCAGCTTGTGCCCGTGTCCTTTTGGTCTTTTCCTTGAACTCGATAAAAACTGTCCTGAGCGTTGCTCCAGTCTTCCGAGATGTAGCCCAGAAATGCCTTGTCCCATCCAATTTCTGTTTGCTTGTGCCGTACTGTTGTCTCCTGTCTCCTGAGCTAAGTTGTCCGTTGTAGTTTCATTGAGCCATGTTTGAATGTTGCTGATGAACGAGTGCCGAATGTCCGCGGCGGTCTCCAGTCCTCGTAGTTTTTTGTCTAGTTTGGTGATGAATTTGTCGCGCCATTCTTGTTGGTGAGAACATTGGAAGATGTGGTCCCTTCTTTCCGTGAGTCCGCACAGTATGCATTCGTCAGATGAAGCCCCGCATCGATGCATTAGAGTGCCAACCGGGAGCCACTTTAGACACAGTTTTGTCGTGAACACTTTCTTTTTGTTGTCGAGGCTGGTGGATTGGCAGAGAACCGGAATGTATGCGGCAGAGCATGCGGATCGACGATGCGCTTATGAATACGGGATGGACCGTCAAGGCGGATGCAAGACAGCGAGAACAGCTACGAGTGAGCCCGGGGATAGAAACAACAGTGGATCCCGAACGCAACGATGCGTGGACGGCACTCACAATGGCGGCACTGACGGCGAGGCTGAATGCCACACAGAGTGCAAAACGGAGATGGAATGAAACACTGATACCCACGGACACAACCTCACTAAATGAAATTGAGAAAGACGCGCAACAACTGATTGCAAACGCAAGCGCGGGCGCCCCATCTCCCTTGACGACCTCCAATGCATTCGCAGTCTGAAATTCCGGCAACCAAGAAGCTAACATGATGAAGACGAACCCCGGTACCCGCGACGCCTGAAAGATCGCATGAGAAGCAAACACAGCCAGCAACGACGCACAACATGACACCAGTACACCACAACGGGACATCTTGCGGAACACTCCCCATGCAAGTCACCACATTTTTACTTTACCGACCAGGGTTTCCGCCTCCTGCGACCACAAGGCTTCCTTGGCCGTTTTTCTTGTTTTTGGATTTGGATTTTGATTTTGGCTTTGCGGGCGTGACTTTCTCAAGGCTCAAGGGATTCCTTGAGGGATTTCGCGCTCCATCGCCTTTTTTTGCTTTTTGCTTTTGGATTTTGGATTTTGCTTTCGCTTTTTGACTTTAATTTTTGACTTTGTTTTTTTTTACTGTGTGATGCAACCTTGGACGATGGAAATGGGAATGGGAATACAACAGGAACGGATGAATGAATACTACAAATTGATTCCATGTGTGAAGCGAATACAGGGATTGGTGGCATTGTGACCTCATGAGCGGCAGGTGGATCCAAGGATGGAAAACCCAATGGCGGCGGCCTTGGTGTCTGGCAGTTTCGACCCGGTTCGCGTGGCCCTGTCAAGGTAACAACTTGGGCAAGGAAACTCGTACAACGACGCAGCAGTAATGCTGTTAGTTCCAGCACAATTACAAAACTTGAATGTTGTGGAGAGACGAGTCCGGGGAGACCACACTGCAGGGTGGTGTGGAAATCCCGGTTCCCGCGCGAAAGCGCCCGTCTCACATGCCCTCTTCGCCGGTAAATATTAGCGCTATGACGGTATTGACGAGTCCTTCTGAGTGGTCTTGGAGTAAAGACCCGAGCTTATTACTACTTAAAACTAAACAACACACACACGCACACACGCACACACACACACACACACACACACACACGCACACACACAGTACCGGTAACAACCAGACACTTTACAGTACTTCTTACTTCTTATACTCTACAAAAATACCAGGTAGATACCGATACCGTTATCTTAAGTAGATGCGGCCGCCAGGTATTGTTTATTGTATGGACAACATGGCAAAAGCGATGATAATAATAATATAGAGTACGGTGACCTTATTGAGAGAACTCAAGATTAGACAAATGCGGCCAAAGCAACAGGCTATCTAGCTTAGCACTAACTGCTTCCGTAAGGGCCAAAGAGACGCTGAGTTGAGGAGGGGCCATCACGCTAGATGTCCTCCCACGATGGGGGTCTGACTCTAGCTAACCCTAGTCCCTTGCGGGAATAGAGTCACTGAGACATGGTCCGCGACGCTTGATCCGAGTCACCAACGATAATCAAATATCTCAAGTTGTAATATCTCAAGTTGTAAGCCCCAGGACATTAGAACGACTCTGCCCGCGAACGGGCGAGTCCTGTCCCTTCAAAAACGGCCGAAACCGTTTCACCACAATGAAGTTCATGCCGTTCGACAAAGACAATGACGTCCTTGCCGTAGGAAATCCTTAGGCGGGCTGGTCGGACACAACAATCAACAATTCAACTTTCGCCGAGCAAAGATCCTGCATCCCGATTGCTCTTCACCACCCCCCTTGTACCCAAAGACACGTCTCTCTGGTTTGGCGTTCTCAGTTTGTGAGAGCGAGTATGCCCCTTCCAAGGCATCTCGCCCTACAACCCCTTGAATATCCAAGTAGCGGAACCAACATCAATCGAATGTCCGAATAATGCGCGCTCATGCTCAAATTCATTCTCTTTCCTTTCGCTCGCTCGCAAATACTCCAACGTTGTTCATGTCAATCAACCGTTGCTATACTCCTTGAATCACCACTTGTCCGTTTGATCCACGCCTGAATCCTCTTCCAACTCCCATGTCCTCGAACATATTCACGTTTGGCGATATGAGATCGTCCACATTCGCCTGCACCCACTCAAACTGCGTCAGTATCGCGAACTCATGATACTCGGCGCGGCACCGATTGCCCCGTTCGTCTCAAAACACCGGTCCTCGTGTGACGTTCTTCCGCTTGTGCCACGACAACATTTGCTGAAACCAAATGAGTACGCCCAAGCCCAAGCGAGTTTTCGTCGCCAGCGGTTGCAAGTGCTCCAATTCTCCGATTTTGTTTTTAAACCGTCCACAAAGAGCCATGACCACGTGAGGGTGCTTCGGATGGTTCACTCCCTCCGAAAAATGCTTAAACGTTGAGAACAAGTCCATCAGCGGGACCTCCTCTCCTCGAAGTCCGCCCGCATACGCCGCCACAGCAAACAGCGCCGGAAACAACACTTGCTTCCTCCTGTTTCTTGCTGTCTCCTTCCGCCAAAATCTAGCTCTCGCCACCACAAATCTGTCGTAATCCTTAGCGTTAATAACCGCATCCTCGTCCTCCAAGCTGACCGGTCGCTTGATGGGAAACACATCGTCCTTCAAAGCCACGGTGTAGCATGATGGGCACCAAGCCCCTTCACACTTCGGAACGTTCCTCGCTTGAAGCAATAGTTTGCGCAACGCAGGCCCGATGTCATCGAAACTAGTCGTCCACATCGGAGGCACCCGGCATTCGACATCATGGGTTGCCGGAGTGTTCCTGAATCGCCACGGGAAAGATTTAGATAAAGGAAGTGAGATCGCGAGAATCAATGGTTCCAAATTGTCTGCTCGCCAGGCAGGACAACCAAGAGGAACTGTCAGCATCAAGTCCGTAATTTTCCCCAACTGTTTCTCCACAAAGCCGTGAGCAAGCGAGGTATCACAATCACATGCACCAACGTTGGGCGCTTATGCACCAACTCTCCCGGCCACTCCAGCGCTGCCGGAGCCGCTGCTGGTGGAGGCGACCACACATACGTCCCATGACTTCCATGTATTCGGGGCCAATGTGATGGTTCCAAAAACTCCACGTTGTTGCCGACCCAACCTAGCAGCCACTTCGTTAGCGCCGGTGATCGTTCCAACACGGACACATTCAATGGAACAAACGAAAGCATATCGGCACCAGCCATGACTCCTGCATTCATATCACCGCGCGATACTCCATCAATTCCCGTCATAATCATCCGGGATCCGGAAACGTGCACCACCCAAATTCAAACACCCAACTTCATTTCCAACACCCGAAGTCGAAGAACCAGCTTGTGCAGCTCTCTTAACTTTGACGATCCGTGAATGAACGCCGCTTCCGCTGTCGTGTTGTCTGTGAACATCCACACCTCCGTTCCGTCCAACAGACCCTTCTCCGCAGAAGTTTCTCAACTCTCGATAATTCGACGAGCGCTCTTTGGTTATCGTCCACTTCCACAAGCCCTGTCGGTAGAAAATGACTCCGTCCCAAAGCAGAAGGGCCGCGCCATATCCCTTTCCGGACGCATCTCCGAATCCGTACGTAAGCCAGGTAATAAATTTTGACCGAACCCTTTGTTTTGGAGGGTGGACGACTCCGTCAGTTTCATCAAAGCATCCACGTTGTCGCGCATACGGGTAGTTAACCTGGTGTTGCCGCCTTGCGAGCCTTGCTCGCTAGTTCTTCCGTTGCCGCGCCGGCGCCTTTGTCTGCTGTGGATCCAGGAGGTACGTCTTTTTCTGTGGGTGTGTGGGGGGGGTTGCCACCTCTCTCCTCGTCCATGGCCGCGTCCGCCGATTTGGTGGGCGTGCTCGTGTTCAGAGCTGTTGACGCCGATTCGGTGGGCGTGCTCGTGTTCAGAGCTGGTGATGACCGTTGCCGCGGTCTCATTGGCTCGTCTAATGTTGTTTGTGGAGTGGTTAATTGAGGTGTTCCTTTGCATCGTACCAAGCGTGCGACCGTTGTCAGGCTGACTGGGTACATCTGCCGCGAGTCCCCTAAGTCTGGGAATTATTTGTCTCCCAATTTGTTCTTGGGTGAACTCCCTGAGTCTATCGTAGTGTTTGAGACAAGCCAGGCGCGCCCTCCTGCTGCGTTTCACACTCTTTTCGCGATTCTTTCTTCGAGTTCGCTTTCTGAGTTGGACTCTTTCACTGACGAGGATCTCGTGTCTAAGATGTATCAGGCTCCTTCGTGGGGCGCGTCCACTCCGGTGAAGGTTCTCGAAGGAACGGCCCGGAAGACCAAGAAACGGTCATTCGAAATGGCGTTCGAATCGGCTGAGTTGGATCTTTCTCCCGAGACGGTTGAAGTGACGTTTCAAGCTGTGGTTCCGGATTTGAGAACTTCAATGCCGAATGACGTCGACTCTCTCTCTTTTGTCATTTCCGAATGGCCCAAGGTTGTCGAGTCTCTATTCATTCTCTATGCCCAGGTGTGGCTTGCTCGCGAGCTTCAAGGCGACACGTTGGTGAGTTTCTCGGAGCTCATCGACGGTTTGGACGACAAGTTGGCGTTCCTTAAGGGTTGCGTGGGTTCCCCACTAATGCCTGGAGGAGCCTCCATGTTTGACAACGGGATGGATCTCTTCACAGCCGCCAAGAGAGTTGCCAGCTCAATCTTGGTCATCAAGAATAACGTCGCCAAGTTATTGTCGAACGATTCTGACATACATGGCCGAGTTTGTTTGTTGGAATCCATGTTTAGCGATACCGGCGAGTTGGATCTTGCGTCGCGCCTTCGCGCCCTTGAGATCTCTGACCCTCCTGTAGCGTGAGGGGTCTCGGGATTTGGTGTTTGTGAGCTAGAGCTCCGTCTCGCTCGTGTTGAATGGGATTTGACTGATGAAAAGCCCCCGCCAACCCTCTGCCTCATTGGGAAGTTGTCGCTCAAGAGGCTCTTTTGGAGCGCTTGGCCAGTCTGGAAGCACCCGCAGTAGACGACGTTGGTCCCGCCTTTGAGATAGGAGGTCAACCGTTCAACTCATGTGGTGACTGTCGTTCCTGGTTAGCGTCAAAGGCTCCTGGCTCGATTTATTATTTGGGTCATTGGGTGCTGAACGACCCTTTCTCTATGTCGAGTTTTGCTGAAGCGCAGACCCGTGACGCCAATGCGAAGCTTGTTCACAAGAGTATGTTGGCGAAAGCTAACTTCAGCGGTGGTTCAAACGAGGCCAGCGTCCTGTTCTCTTTCTCTGACGTTCTTCCGTTGTTGGTTGGAAGTTCTCATCTCGTGGTTGATGCCAAGTTCATGCTTCCGAAAGTGAAGAAGTTTAGTGAATGGTACTCGGAAGGTCACATTGACGGAATTTCCGTGTACTCGTGTTGGAGCAAGGCTTGCTCTGGCTACTTGTCCACTTTGGTTCGACAACTCGACCGACGTTGGAATCATTTGGATCAGGCGGAGCTTCGCGCTGTGGGATTGGATTTCTCCATGCGCACTAAAGCCTTCATCACCGAGCTTAACACGTTCGTGACGGAGTTTTGGACCAAGCTGTTGATTGAAGAGGACGACGCTGACAAGGAAGAGGCGTGGTCCTTGTTGACGGCCATGTTGTCCGCGATCTTTAAGACCATGTCTGCTGCGCGAGCGGAGGCGGGCGACAAACCAGAAGACGATCCCGACTTGGACTCGCGCGCGGCCAAGGTGTTCTGGGGTACGTGTCAGTGTCATCGTGTTATGGTGCAGCTGCTGCTCCAGGTTGGTGTTCGCAAACATCCATGCGTGCCCCCTGCTTTGACCTTGCATTTATTTGCGCGCAAGGCTTAGTCTTCGAAGGTGAACAAGATGGCTGCCCGTTTGGCCATTTTGGAAAAGTCTACCATGGACTCGGATCAGCCACGGTGTCTCTCAGAAGGCCTTCAACCTTTTCTCCTCCCGCACTGTGGAGCCTTTGGCGAAGCGAATCAAGGCTTTGGAGTCGAAGTCGTGACCGAGGGTCGTTGTGTTGGAGGAAGGTTTGGTCGAGGTGTTGAAGGAAGTATTGGAGGATGAAGTGGAGGAAGAATTGCAGGAAGGAGTGTTTGAGGACGAGGGATTGAAAAAACAAGGCATTTTGGTTGATGGCATAGCGTTCGAGCACGCCGGGTTCCTACACAGTAGATCGCTCGAGATTGTCAGGAGTCAAGGTGGTGGTGGTTGCTACTTTGTTCCCTTGGTGGGCGTGCGTGCTCGGCAAGACTGGAGCCAAAGTAGTACGTGTTTGCTTATGCTGCACTTCTCCTTGGTTTGATTTGGCCTCCACGTATTTTGCCATGTTCGATATCACGGTGATTGGTGTCGTTTGGCTGACGTGGGTGGTCTGACCGGCATTCACTCCCTTTTTATGGATTGGAAATGGACTCGGGAAGACTCTCGCTGGTTGTCCCAGGTTGGTCCAGCGTGCGTTGTCTCGGCCAAGGGCCTTTCAGTTTGCCTCTCCGGGTATCTCACAGCTTGGTTGCCAGTGAGTCATTGCTCCCTTGGAGGTGTCACGGATCTCAAAGGTCGAGTGTGTGTTTTAACGCGCGTGTTGAGCGGGGGACCTTTTACGGTACAACCCGCTCGGCTCCCGTCTGGCTCTCTTCGTGACTTGCGTTCCGTTCTCAAAATGCGGAAGCCCTGGGATTAACAAATCTCCTTCGTCCCCCATGCCTCGGATCTCGGGCGATTGAGTTATTTTCCTTTGTCCCGGAGTAATTTCCTCATGTGGGTTATTGCCCGTGGGGTGTGAGCGAACTCCTAAGGTCCACACTGAGTTTTCGGGAGATTGGTGGGTTGTCAGGCCTTTCGAAGTTTCGGAATTATTGGCGTCCCGCGACATTCCCGAGCCTTTGTACATGTCTTTGTCTGATGATAAGGAACGCGAATCCCTCTTGAGTGCGTGCCCGGTTCCCCTCAAGTGCCTGGCATACGTTGTGGATTGCCTTTGGCAGGTTTGGCTCCCGTTTTCGGAGACTTCGAGGAGTCCGGGACTCGTCGCAAGTGAGTCGGATCCCGTACTAGACACTGGAGTTTCGCGCGCTCTTGAAGAGGATAGCTCAGCCATGATGTCGGATACCAGTGTCCTCGATCGCGTCCTCGCTGACTTGGAACTAGAAGCTGGCCCGGATTGCAATGCCAAGGCGGTCAAGGACGATAAGGCCAAAGCCCCTACTTACATGTGGGACAAGTAGACCTTGTCGTTGTGCGCTCTTGTCGACCCCAATGCTCCTTTGTTGTTCTTAAAGTGGAGACGTGGTTTCAGATTGTTGCAGGAAGCAATGCTTCGGTTTTGGAAACGCAGCCTGCTTCGCGGTTCTTTCACGCAGTACCGGCGTCGGAAGGAGCGTTTGAGATGTCGAGGACTCCTTGAGGATGAACTCTTCGCTGCTCCGGACTGTTTCGTCCGTATTGGTTCTTGCACTGTGTGGGAGTGGGACGGAGGTTCCCGGCCTTTTTTCTGGAATTGGGGGGAAGAGTTTCAGGAGGATATGGTCAAGGGTATGCGCATGTGGATCAGGGAAAGCTTGGAGCCGTGGACTTGGCGACAGCGCCCCTTGACAACGGTATTCTTCCTCTTGTGCTGGACAAGATCAACGTCATTCGAGATCGGCGCTATGTGGCTCGCGGCGAGATTGAGTTGTTGATGAATTATTTTGCTGTGTCCAAAGGCGATACGGATGTTCGTGTTGTGTACGACAGTACCTTGTCGGGTCTAAATGCGTCACTGTGGGCCCCATACTTCCCCCTTCCTACGTTGCAGTCTCATCTTCGGATTGTCAAGCCCGGAACGTATATGGCGGACAACGACGTGGGCGAGTGTTTCCATAATTGAATTCTAGACGAGCGCGTTCGGAAATGGTGCGGAATTGATTTGACGTCTATTCTTCGCTCCAAAGCTCGAGTTTGGGAAAGGTCGGAAAGGTGTGCGATGGGCCTTCGACCGTCACCGTATGTGAGCGTTTGCGGCGTGCTTTCGCTCAAGGAAGAGTCTCACGGTGGCCGTCGGACCCAGAAAACGTTTTTCGTTGGGAGCGAGTCGAGTTAAATCTCCCTGGACACGAAGATTACGCGCCCCATAAGACGTGGGTCAGCAAGCGGCGTTCCGATGGTACTCTCGCGGCGGACTCCATCTTGTTTGTCGACGATATTTGTCACACTGGTCCAACTGAGGCGGACGCCAGGCACGCTTCCCAGGTCATGGCGAAGCAAGCCGCGTGGCGCGGGATCCAGGATGCTACTCGCAAGCAAAGGGACGTGAGTCAGACCCCGGGAGCTTGGGCGGGCTCTGTTGTCCACACGGCTGACGGGGACGTCAGTACTATGGTTGAACAAACCAAGTGGGTGAAAGCTAAGGAGAAGCTTCAGTGGGTCTCCGACTAGCTTGAGTGTGGTCCCGACGTTGAGTACAAGCCCCTGGAAAGCATTTGGGGGCCTCTTGTGTACGTTGCACATGCTCCCGTATCTTCGGGGGTTTCACGGGACGTTGAATTCTTGGCGCCCGAACCGTACCAAGGATGGTTTTGATGGTCGGTTGAACGCTGAACTGTTTGAGCTTCGCGTTGAGCGTTCGGGTCCCAAAAGTAGAAAAGTCATTGGTCCGACAGAAGAAGCCGCTGAGTATGACCCGACAAGGCAGTTGGATCCCAGGTTTGGTATCGATGTTGAAGACGTTGACGTCGACCAGGTCTTCCTTTCTTCCATTAAGTCCCGCGGGGCCGACTCTTTGTCTGCCCAGCAGCCGCCTCGTTGCGTGATGTTTACGTCTCGTATGAAAGACAATTTGGAAGAGTTGTTTCAAATGACTCAAGATGTTTCTCCTCGCAAGCGGAGGCTCCGGTCATTGCGGGTTGTTCGTGCCACATATGGCTTTGGGGACGCGTCTGGCAACGGATTCGGTGCTGCGATTCTTCTCCCCGACGGAAAGATCTATTATCGCCACAGTGTTTGGAACTGGCTTATTTCCAACGAGCTCTCTTCAAATTATCGAGAGCTTCGGAATTTGGTAGAGAGTCTTGAGAAAGCTGCGGCGGCCGATCTGTTGACGAATACAGAAGTGTGGCTGTTTACCGGCAACACCACCGCGGAAGCCGCTTACTTCCGCGGTTCTTCCAAGTCAAGGCATCTTCACGGTTTGGTGTTGAGACTCCGGCTACTGGAAATTAGGCTCAGCATCATCATGCGGGTTATTCATGTGTGAGGAAAAAGAATGATCAAGGTCGGTGTGGATGGTGTGTCCCGGGGTGACCTAAACGCTGTGGTGATGGCGGGAGCAAACATGCTCTCTTTTGTTCCGCTTCACTTGAGCGCGGTTGATTGTTTGGAAGGGCTTCTTCCTTGTTGGTTGTTGAGTTGGACGGAGATCCCCTTGTCCAGACTTCTCCCGTGGCGTTTCAGAAATACCACCACGTTGGTCCAAGATGTTGACGATCGCGTGTCTGGAATGTGGGAGTCTGACTTCTCTCATGTCGGGTGTTGTCTGCGGAAGTTACTCAGCACCGCACGGTCCCTTTCCTGAGTGCAAGGGAGCTTGGTGTCCGGCCTGTTACTCGGTCGCGGCGAAGGATGACGTGTTTCCGATCAAGCGCGCGATGGATCCAGATGGTGAAGGCATCGTGGACGAGAAGGACGTTGGTCGCTTCTTGAAGGCGCGTGCTGGCGATCATTTTATGTGTCAGTTCCAGTGTGACCTGTGTCATTTTCGGAACATTCAGCGTCGCAATCCGGTGGTCGGAAACATTAAGGATTCTCTTTCCTTACGTTGCATTTGGCGCGCGACTTGGATGCCATGTGGGCTAGGGAGCCCACAGAAGTTCGTGGAAACTTAAGGGAGGTTAAGAAACTTCTGGAGAAGGGAAGTGTTCATGGTTACGCTCCGGAATCCTTGGTGGTGCCAGCGGGCCCATTTCCGTTGAGGGATGATCAACTGGTGTTGGTGGCGTATACTATGATGTTGCGTTTGTTGGACGCGGTTAAGAACGAGCCGCCCTATGCAAAGTGCCGTTTCCAACTAGTGGAGGGCGTCGCTCGATGGTCAGACGGCGTCGGTGATGATGCGGGGTACAACGAAGTTGATTACGAGCACGTGTCCAACAAATGGCGAGTGGTTTGAGCGCTTAATGTTGGGTTATCACAAGCGCGCTGGGGACGTCAGCGGGCCGGATCTCGCGATTTCGATCGAGGTGATGGTTGCCCTGATGGTCCAGTTGCTTTGAACGGCTCTGGATTCTGGCTAATGGGGACGAACCCAGTCAAGAGAAGGTCCTTTTTTCAGCCTTGTTCGCCATCTCGACGTACACCGGTGGTTTGCGGGGTGAAGAGACCCTGCTCATGGATTTGCATGCCACGGCGAAGCACTATCAGGAGGGGATTAACCACCCCAAACGTCTCCACGTGGTCATGGCGTTGCGGGGACGTTTCAAAAACAAGGTTGGTGAGCTTGAGCACCTCAAGCCTCTAGCCGTAGAGACGAAGTTAAGTTTGAAAGTCGGAGTTTGGTTCAAAAGAATGCTGTCGTGGTATAAGGCACGCGGCGTGACTCGCGGTCCCGTGTTTCGGGATTCTCGTGGCAATTGGGCGCGAGCTGGTCGTTACGAATGGGCCATACTCACGGAATTGGAGTGGTTGCAAAAGTTGACGGACGGCTTTTGTGTGAGTCGTTCGTTTTGGCGAGGCTCTTGTTCTCAGGCGATGAACATGGGCGTGTCCCAGCCGTCAATCGATTTGAACAACACGTGGAGTAGTGACGAGCGAGCAAAAGGAAAAAAGATGAGGCTGAACATGTGCGCTCATTACACGGACATCTGTCTGGCAATCGGCAGGTATTTAGAGTATTTGGAGGCGTTGTAACGGGAGGTAAACTCTTCGTTTTGTACTGGGAACGCCACTCCGGGAGATGATGGGTACGGGGGGGATGGCGAGCTATCGGTATGCAAGATTCCGGCTCGGCGAAAGTTTAATTGTTCCGTTACTGATTGACTCGTCCGCCTCAGTTTGATTCCCGGCAAGGGATTGGATTGCTGGTGCAGTGCCTTCGGGCATTGTTGATGGGGCAGGACCAACGCCCATCCGCGGCACGGTCCGTCCTGGGGCTACTTGATACGGCGGCCGCACTTTTAAGCGTTTGTCGGACTTGGATCGCGCTACGCGGAATCGACTCTGAGAGAGCCCTGAACAAGTTGGGCTGCTTGTTTGGTGGGGGCATTGGAGAGACCGCGGGCAGTGCGTGGTATAGCGGTAGGCAGCGAGGGTGTTGGTTGATGTTTGGTATCTCAAAGGAAAGTGGAAGTTAATAGTCCAAAAGTTCCACCAGGGTTGAAGGTGAAAGGTAGGATACCGATGCGGCGTTGCATGAGACCTGCTGTGACGGCTCAGGGGCGGTTGCAGAGGCGGGACCAGCATTGTTGTGACGAGCAGCGCGTGATCAACCAACAAACTTTTTGTTCTCGTTAGACTCATGGTGCCGGATGACAGATGTAAGGTAGGCATCATCCGTGGCATTAGGGTCAGTGAGGGCAGGAGCGTGAGGGATTGACGTAACGTCAACAGCAATGTGTGCGAAGGATACAGTTAAAGCACCGGGGACAACGCGGAGCGAGATATCAGCGGGGCGTAAGAGGGGGTGTTGTGGGAGTAATCTCACTGGTTCACAAGCGACATCAGCTTGGGAAGCAACAAGTTCGGAATATGGAGCTGTCTCAGCGAAAATCAAGACACGGATGCGATTATGAAGTTCTGTTTTGTTGAATTTGGCGCACACGAAAGCATGGTTGCCGTAGATATTGAAGGTATGACTATAGAGACATTTTTTGGGGGTAGGCATGATGGGGAGGTGAAGTTTTTGTTGGAGGGCAAGAACGTAGAAAAGTGGGTTGATGCGGTAAGCCGGATATTGCAATGGAAGGGAGGTTAAAGCGACAGAGGTGTAGGTGCTCCGTAGAGAGTGGTCCACTTGTTGAAAGTGCCTTGGAGCGCTGGCCCGTGTGCGGGAGTAAAGTCAAACTTGATGTATTGGATAACATTGCATCAGCAAACTGTCGGAAAGGAACTTGGGCTTGGACACATTGTGTAAAAAGGCGAAGTTTTGATGCCGGGTTGGGTACGCGATCATGAAGGAGTTGTGTAGTATTGGCAAAGTCGTGGGTGAAACGTGTAAGATGTTGTCTGACATAAGTGGGATTGCCTAACGGGATGCCTAAAATTGTAAGGCCATCGAGGGCAAGTTGACCATTGCAAAAAGTGTCGGCCGCCCATTGTATGTCGGCGGGGAGTGTTGATGCTAACATATCAAAATTAAAGGTGCCCGTCGTCGAAAGTAATATGTGACATTTGGCGTGTGATGGACAAGCCCAAGTGTTGATTGTAGGAGAATCTGATCACGCCTCGACCCTTCAATTCTCAGCTGTAGTGTATCAGGACTCTTGATAGTCTATCTATAAGAAAAGTCAATCAAACTGTTCTTACGATGGGATTAATCAAAAAGAATGAACAGTTACTGGTGCCCACTTGAGGCCCTTTTTGAGAATTGACGCATACGTGGGAGCAGATGCGACCTCCATCTGTTCGGACACATTTTTCTTGGTTGGCAACGCAAACCTCTGTCCGCTAGCTCCAGATCGAAATTTCTCCAAAATCGGATTCTCAACACGCTCCTCGGATGGAGGTAGCGGAGATTTTGTGAGCGTATTCACATGACAATGACCGAGAAGAACGGCCCGGAATTTCCAAAACAAACTGCCTTGAAGAGGCTTCGTAAAGAAATTGGCAAGCATCTTATTGACTTCCCAGACAGGGAAGGTAGTCGGTCTGAGACTCGACTGCACAGATCGTGAGTTCTCGAGACAATGCGGTGAAGATGCAATGTACGCGAACAAACACAATCAAACAAGCGGTCAGCGG
>Ga0307981_1002382_pt1 | contig 15387 bp, 13 predicted proteins | sample OrgLakmetagen987_FD_201849 | JGI IMG/M metagenome (GOLD analysis project Ga0307981, IMG submission 201849) | Saline water microbial communities from Organic Lake, Antarctica - #987 | ecosystem: Environmental > Aquatic > Non-marine Saline and Alkaline > Saline | place: Antarctica: Organic Lake... | reverse complement strand
GCACAAAAGTCATGCCATCTTCTTCCTCGACTGTCGCCTCCTGGCTGCGCGTGTTACGGCGCGGCTCTTCTCGTTTGGGAGGCTTGAAATTGACAAGCAGGCTGTAGGCTGCGGTCAAGTCGATGGAATACTGGTTGTTTCCTCGGGAGAACTGGTTCTCGAGGTCGGCCCAAAGTGTACCAAACCGACGACGGTCAGCTCGCTTCAGGAAAGCCAAAGCGAGAGTGCGGTCACGTGCAATCATGAGGCGTTTCGTTGTGTTGTCTGTGTCAGACGAGACAGCGGCAGTAGCATCGAGTAAACCTGCGTCTTCGCCAATGGCGCCGCCATAGTGCTCCAGGACCTCGACGTGAGAACGGAAATGCTCGAGATAGGAGGAAATCGAGTCTTTGGCGCCTTGAGTGTAGGCGTAGTAGGAGGTGCGCGCGTCGTTGAGGGAAAAATAGATGTAACGCTAACCCTCAAAACGATACGTGATGCCCTTGATTTCCTTCAAATCCAAACGCAATCACTTTCGTGACTTTTTGCCTCGAAATCATCGAGCGAACTGAGTTTCGCTTTCATCGCCTCGCTGCACTGGCCCCAAATGACCGCGTAAGCGGTCTTCAAGTTGCTATCAAGGTAGTCAGTGCGCGTGCAATAAGCAGACACCTTCTTTTCCCAGATAGCGATAACAAGTCTGTTGGATTCAGAAACTTCGAGTTCCGTAGGCTTCGGAATTTCGGGTTTGACGAAGTCTTTCGTAAGGGAAACCATGTCGCCCGGGTACTTAAGCTTCTTGGCAATGTGCTCTCCGAGAGCTTCTACGGTCTTCGAGAAGTGCTTCTTGTCTTCGCATTTGTTGAAACACTGAAAAACGTGGCCGTTCATCTCTTCGGTATTGCCCTTAAAGGTAGAGCGAACACGAGGTGTAGTGATCGCGCGGCTGCCGTGTCGGTTTCCGCAACCGCGGCTACCGCTTCGTCCGCGTCCTTGTCCGCTGCCACGTCCACTGGCAGTATTGCTGCTGGGGACAATCGGAGAAGATGCGACACCAGCCAAACAAAATCTGAATAGGGATAACTCACAAGTTGGTTGTTTTAAGTACCGGTATTGACCTTGTATCTGGGGTAGCTGTATGTAGCTAGGAGACTTCAGCAAGATGAGTGTTGCAGGTTGCAGGTCCCGGAACACTGATGTACAGTATGTACGTACCTGGTACATACGTCGTAGGATAGGACACAGTACAGCACGATATACTTATTTGCGCCGGGCGGTCCGTGATTACAACCCAAGTCTTTGACAAAAAATATTACCTTAAATAAGAACGAGCCTACTATCGTCGTGTGCATTTATTCGTGCATATCGTCTCCCGCGCAAGCACAACATTTTCGTGATACCGCCGGTGGAGAGAAGACGAAGACGTTCAGTAAAAAGTATTGCAGCATGCAGGTCAGTTCTCTTCTTGCCGCACTCTATGCTCTTGTTGGCTCCGCCTGCTTGTTCTCCCAAGCCGTAGGGTTTCAGGTTCTCGTGGTTGGCAACAGTTAACAAGCCAGAACGGAGGTTATGGCAGCATGATGTCGGCGGCCATGCTCGGAGAGAGCGGCGAATCACGCGTAGCAGCAACTACTGTTTCACCTGGCGGTTATTCTTTTCAAGACCATGTCAACCGGGGGATAGTGGCTAATCTCCTGAAGGATGGGAGCAAATCATGGGACTGGGTGGTGCTGCAAGACCAGAGCCAGATTCCGGGCTTTGGTCCAGGTAATCGCGAATTCGACCAGAGTCTCGCCGCTGTGCTTGATCTGAACGAACTAGCTGCCACCGCCGGCGCCAAGACTGTATTTCTCATGACCTGGGGCTACCGCAATGGCGATAGCCGCAATTCTGATCTGTACCCAAACTATAAAGCCACGCAACGGGAGTTACGAGATGGGTATATTCGATATGTTCAGAATACCAGTACCAACAGTCGACCTACCAAAGTGGCACCTGTAGGGAAAGCCTATGAAGCCCTTTTTTTATTCAGTCCAAATCCACTAGAATCCCAGAGTGACTTTTACAAATGTACGAAGACGATGGCAGCCACCCAAGCCCGTGGGGTAGCTATCTGATGGCCTGTGTGGTGTATGCGACTATCACTGGCCGCGACCCTCGCGATCTCACGTATCAGGCAAGCGGCGTGGGTGCAGCAGTGGCAGACAGGCTTTGAGCTGTGGCCGCCGAAATGTCTCTACCTAGTCTGCCACCAGCCACGCCGACGAGTGTTCCGTCCAGTGTTCCATCCAACGCGATAAGTACTGCTCCGTCTAATATCCCATCAACCACGTCGAGCACGACTCCGTCAAGTCTCCCATCAAATGCGCCGAGCACGACTTCGTCAAATTATCCATCCAACGCGCCGAGTAGTACGCCCTCAAGCCTTCCATGAAATACGCTCAGCACGACTCCGTCAAGTCTCCCATCAAATGCGCCGAGCACGACTTCGTCAAGTCTTCCGTCCAACGCGCCGAGCACGACTTCGTCAAGTCTTCCATCCAACGCGCCGAGTAATGCGCCCTCAAGTCTTCCATCAAATGCGCTCAGCACGACTTCGTCAAGTCTCCAATCAAATGTGCCGAGCGCGACTTCGTCAAGAAGTCTTCCATTGACCGCGCCGAGTAATGCGCCCTCAAGTCTTCCATCATACGCGCCGAGCACGACTCCGTCAAGCCTTCCATCAAATTCACTGAGCACGACTCCGTCAAGCCTTCCATCAAATACGCCGAGCACGACTCCGTCAAGCCTTGCTTCTACCGCGCCGAGCAAGACTCCGTCAAGTCTTCCATCATACGGGCCGAGCACGACTTCGTCCAGCTTTCCATCCAAAGCGCTGAGTAATGCTCCGTCAAGTCTCCCATCAAATGCGCCGAGCACGACTTCGTCAAGCCTTGCATCGAATGCGCCGAGCACGACGCCGTCAAGTCTCCATTAAGCGCGCCGAGCACGACTCCGTCAAGTCTTCCATCACATTTGCCGAGCACGACTCCGTCAAGCCTTCAATCAAATGCACCGAGTACCACTTCATCAAGTCCTCCATCAACCGCTCCGAGCAAAACTCCGTCAAGTCTTCCATCAAATACGCCAAGCACGACTCCGTCAAGTCTTCCTTCAACCGCGCCGAGCAAGACTCTCCGTCAATTCTTCCATTATACGGGCCGAGCACAACTTCGTCGAGTCTTCCATCAAATGCGCCGAGCGCGACTCCATCAAGTCTTCCATCAACCGTGCCGAGCCTGACTCCGTCAAGTCTTTCATTAAACTCGTCCGGTTTACTATCAAACGCGCGCACGATCTCGTCAAGTCTATCGTCGAATATGATTAAAGTCGCGACCCCGGCGCGGCTTAAAGACACTCGTACATTTGGACAACAGCTGTTTGCGGCCTCCAGCTTGGCATCTATCTAGCAAAGTATTGTATTAATCGTTGCCAGTAAGAAAGGCAGTGGCCCCCGAAATATATCATCCCTTCCTGGTTGCACGGCTGTGTTTCGTCACCAGGAGAGAAAGTCAGGAGTAGGACGCTCCCTTTCTATTCTTATTATACAGGGAAGAAAGCGCCTCTGGGACAATGACCCATTTTTGTTTGCAATAAGTTGCGTTGATCGAAATAACAATCGAGAAATGCCTCGATGTATATTTCTCGAAAGGATAATTGCTTCGCTGCTTGATCAAAAAAGAGCCGCTTTCCTGCATCATTCGCGTTCTTGAAGAAGTCATCGATAGCGTAAAAGCTCCGTTGCCCCCTTTTGCTCTTTCGACAGCTCTGGTTGTGTCATAATTCTCTTTAGCGGGGCCGCTAACGCATTATCCAGCACAACAACGGCAGGTGACTCTTTCGATCACTGTCGTTGGTCTTGTCCTGTCTCCGGTGCTGCCCTTCTGGTCCCGTCGTCGTTTCTGCTGATGTCTGCTGTCTCGGTTGGTCGTTTTATGTTACATATCATTATGTTTGTTGTTACGGCTTATCTTGTTGTTGGATTTGCGTCTTGCGTCGTCGGTCGTCGTGCGCCGTTTCATTTGGACCGTTAAGGTTAGTGTTGGAAATAATTCTAACGGATATATTTGTCGTACCGGTAATAAGACGTTTTTTATTATTCTTCGGTGATCGGACTGAGTTGCAATTATTGCAATGGCGACGATCATTCTTCATTCATTTTCGAGAAAGACAAGGGACGAACGATTGATTCATTGTTGTTGGCTGTCGACCAGAGAATTAATGAGAAGCATGCCCGTCGGAGGAGGTAGTCAGTTTCGGAGCCGAAATCGAGCACATTCGTGGAGTCGCTCGAGGAGCAGTAGTGGCAATTTTTCGCCCATTGCCGAGCATCCCGTTGTGACCGTCCGACAAGGGCCGCTCTGCATTGGACTCACCCTGTTGCTACTGATACCGTTTAGTGAGTACTACCATCGCATGTATAATATTCACGACGCATTCGTCTCTCGCACTCACCGCCATTATTACTCGTTCAGTTGTGACTCTGACAGTTTCCGAGACGGTCGCGGCCAAGAAGACCAAAGTCCGCGCGGGCGACACAGCGTGGGTTCCACTATTGGCAGCGACAATAACAGAGAATATAATAGTGGCGGCCGTGGTGGTGGATTTACAGGGACAATGGATCGTTCCATTGAAAAAGAGTGGTAAATTGGCCATCCTGATGGAGGCGGTTGCCGAGGAGTGCCCCTGGCAAGCGGCAAGCCTCATGGTACACAATCGGACGGGTCTTATGGCTGCTGACCAACGCGCATCATTAGTAGCAGCACCATTACAAGCAGCGCTGTGGATGAATGGCACGGTGCCTTCCCAGGTAGCGACCGACTGGACCTTTTTGGGGCGGTATCGCAATTCGGTCGTCGGTAGCAGCGACAGCGTTACCTTGTACGCCTACCTGTTGCGTCATGCGGTACCGATCGACAGCCACCAGGACGCTACTCCCATGGACTGGACCAAGCTCGATCGACGATCCGTGAGTCAACGGCTCATGGCGGGTGACTTTGAGGATCTGGAGAGTGCCGCTGCCGTGAGTTTGGCGTTGCTGCACACTAGCAACAGCAATGAAAAAGACAAGCAATGAGCGAAAGAACGTACAAACGGATAGACTGTATATGGTTAATAGATTAGACTTTCGGATTGCAATGATTACACCGATAGAGTTCCCTTACTACTCGCCGTTGCACCCATTCTGCGCGAATCAACCATTGCACAATATTTTAGCGCTTGTCCAAACGCCATGGCAACAGCGTGTACCGTATCCTTTACATTGTTATTTGGATGCAGCTGCACCATGTGCACCGTCATGCGCGAATTCACCACCAAGGACTCCAACACATGTTCCAGCATTTCCATGGACAAGTCGCCCACCTTTTCCTCGCCATTGTCCAAGTGCAAATTGTGTGTCAGACAGGGCCGATTCGACAAGTCCATGGTCACCTCCACCAAAGAGTCACCCTGCTCCGCAGCGGCACACCACATGCGATTCAAGCCCGCCTTGGTACCAAAGGCCTCGTTCAAAACTTGGCCCACACTAATGGCCACATCCTCGGCCGTGTGGTGTTCGTCAATCCACAAATCCCCCGTACACGCCACGTTCAAACTAATACAAGCGGCCGTGGCCATGTGGGTCAAAAAGTCGTCCAGCGTGGCAATTCCCGTGCAAATCTGTACACCGGCGGCACCACCGTCCAACTGGACCGTGGCGGCAATGGACGTTTCCTTGGTTCGACGCGACACTGTCGCTTGGCGACCCTGTGCCACGCCTTGTTGCCAATTGATCGAGTCGGGGCCGTACATGCGACGTCTATTGGCATCCGTCGTCGTTTCTTCTGGTGCCGTAGTAGTAGTAGTATTAGTAGTAGCGGTGGCAGTAGTCGTATCAATCCCATCGAGCATATTGCGAAAGGCGCGAGAGACCGCCTTGAAAGATGATTCGACAATGTGGTGGGCATTGTCACCGCGAATCTTGCGGAGCGAGATATCAAGCCCGGCGTGTTGCGCAAGACTCGACCAAAATACTCGCAGTTGCGCCGTTTCCATTTTGCCAAGGTACTGGCGGCCGGCAGCGGGGAACTTTCCAAACGGAGGTAGTGTATAGAGAGTCACTGAACTAGCTGCTTTGTTACGTTTCAAAGTACACGCCACCAGCGCTTCATCGAGGGGGCAGCAGAATCGCGAGGTTTCTCCCGCGTTGGGGCTCTCGGCCAAGAGGCGTTTGAATTCTGTACCGAGTTTGGCTCCCACCAAGCTCATGAGCTTTGCTTGTTGGTGACCAGCGTGGCGATTGGGATCGTGAGCGTTAATGGCTTTCACTGCAGCGTCTGTAACGTTCAAAGACGTGACATCCTTGACGTCTTCGCCCGCAAAGTCCGTGATGGTGAGGGTGGTACCAATCTGGGCGTGACTGTTGAACTGATCCAGCATGTGGTTTAGAAATCCTACTCCAGTGTCGATCGAGCCAACTGGCTTTTCTAGATCTTCACAAAGGGCAAAGTTCGCATGAAACCTGGACGACGCGGGGAAGTGAGCGGGGTTCGAGGACGCCATGGTGGTGATGATCCGATGTACCGGTACCCCTAAAGTATGGATGGGTTTGCAAATTGTGTTGATGCTGCTTTGTACTTATGTAGCCTACCGTACAAGTACGGTACGTATGATATGGATTTGGATGGAGGTGAAAAGTATACTTTTCGCGCCATACCGCCTGTCCTTTCTTCGCCATGGCTACGATTAATTGCTAGACTATGATAGAAGCATGTCTTTATCCGCCATACCGGTAGTACTGTACGTCGTAGCTCTACATCTACCGTACACATGCGTACCGGTATTACGCTACTAGTAGACAAGAGCTGTTCCTGTGGTGCAGTAAAGACACAATAACATCCGCACCATGGGGCGTGGCTGGCATTTTTGCCTGTCACTTAGCTAGTAGTATTGGCATTCTTCAACCACACAATCACAACTGTAATGTTGTCCCAGCTTCCTCGTCGCAAGGCCTCTTCCACAACCACACTCGCAATGAAATCTCGCTCCGTCTCGTCGTCCGCGGCAGCCTCCAAGAGTGCATGCACAAATGCCACAACGTCGGAACTACTCATGACATCCCACAGACCATCGGTCGCCAGGACTAGAAACTCGTCCATATCAGTAATGGGCGTCATGGTAATATCCGGTTCCGCAGTCACCGCAGGACGTTCGGATCGGTCTCCAATGGCGCGCGATAGTGCCAGATTGCCATTGACGCGGTAGATCCCCGTCCCCAATACGGGATGTCCGTGGGCATCCTTGTCTCCGCACCAAGCAACGTACCCGCCATTCGCTTCGATTCGAGATTCTTCGATGGGATCGTTGGGTTTGTGATCGCGTGTTAGCTCGACGGGAGTGTGGTTGCGACTCAGAACGGCGCGACTGTCTCCAACATTGGCCGTTACAATGGTTCGTTGTGGTGGCATGTTGCTGTTGCCGTCATCTTGTGAGCTCATCTCTGAAGCGTCTACTGTATTCACAGCCTTTTCCTCGTGGATCCATACCGCAACTGCGGTACTTCCCTGATAGCTCCAGTGAACAATGCGCTGGACTTCTCGATCCACCTTGTCCAGTGCCGATCGCATGGCTATCTCGTAATCCTCCACCGTCGGCGGCGCCTTGGAAGCTGTACTCTCCATTAATAATGATGAATCATCATCGCCATTATTGCTACTTGTAACAGAAGAGTCGTTGTCACCAGTAACCAGTGTCGTGGTGTTATCCTTTTTCTCAATGCCAGCCGTTGCCGGCTGCTGCAGAGGTTGAGAAAGAGTTGTAGTAGTGGCTGGAAGCGCCGCTTGCAAGCTTGCATACAAGTTTTGTCGCAGATACCGGCTCACAGCTTGACCACCGTGTCCATCAAAGACGGCCGCACAATCAGTAGTCACGACAAACTCGTCTTCCATATAAGATCGATAGCCTCGCACCGAACACACTGACACTGGATACTCATTCAACAAGGGTTCGATTGGTGGAATGAGTTTCGAAACGTCCTCGAGTTCGTTTTCCGCACCTCCACCTCGGAGATTCCAAAAGCTTCTTGTCTGAAGATGCTGCTGCTGCTGCCATTGTTCTTGCTGTAGCAGTGGAGATCTATCTAGTAGTAGACTGTGACGACCGGTAATGCCGCGACGGCGCTTCGAATAAGACGAGGTGGAGAACGCACGTCCATCAAGAACGTGACGTGTTTGTAATGCTTTGACGCCTTGTCGTCTCCATCCCACTGCATTCACACATTTCAAGTTTGTTCTGGAGGTCAATAGTTGTAGGAAGAGTGCCATGGCGGAGTAAGAACAAGCCTGACGAGACCAGTGACTCATGGTGAACCTGATGGATATATACAGTAGTTGTGTATGTACGCGTAGCAGCTAGGCGGCGGGGGTCGAAAATAAACGGACCGGCGAGAGAATATCAAAAACGGTGAGTGACAACGGTGCTAACGGTGAGTGACACCTGCTAACAGGAGTAGGCGGTTCATGCTCTATCCTACGAGTGGGCTTTCACGTCGTGTTAAAGGCCACAAAGAGACCGTGGTATAAAGCTTCTTAGCATCCTATGTATAAGTTATAGTCACTATCTTCTTTGTTTCTTCTGCGGACGACCTTTCTTGGCGAATGGTTTGTCCTCGACGACGCCCTCGTCATCATCATCATCGTCGTCATCACTACTGTCCTCGGATGACTTTTTCTCTTCCTCGGTTTCCTCCTCCTCTGCTGCCTCGGATGATCCATGATCACTATCACTAGCCTCCTTTTCTTCTTTGGGAGTGCCGTCGATATCTTCCACCACAGATCCTTCACCACTACTTTCGTCAGCATCTTCTTCCTCGTCATCCGAATCCACAAAATCCCGAACAATATCATCTTGATCTCTACCCTCATTGTCCAGCATGACTGGTTCTACCGTTGCATCCGTTTCGACCCATTGCGCATCTTGACCCACCAAGACACAGTTCACTCGTTGCCTGAGATACATGCAATTGGTCTGTCGACGCTTGTCAGTGTCGTAAATTCGCAACATGCGATCCAACCCCACCGCCGCCATGCACTTCGCAGTCGGGTGCTGGACCAAGCCACGAACCGAGCCAGCTGGACCAACGTAGCGACCAGCCATTTGCACCGACGTGTCGGTCTTGACGGGTCGTCCCAGTTTGCGCAAATCGAGCGTGTGCAGGTATCCAGCCGAGTCGCCGGCCACTAGCAGATTGTCCGACAAGCTACACAACGTTGTGACGCGGTGATCGAGCAAACCCACGGGCGTCCAGCAAATGGGACGTCGCTGCGTAGCATCCAATCGAACATCGTAAAGTCGAACTTGGCAATGGGCCGTTCCGGCGGCCATGATATTGCTGCCCAAGGAACAGTCGTTTAGAAATTGGAGAGCTGTCGGCCACACTAGAGGCTGTAGTAGAGTCTGGGGATCGGGAGGTAAATTCTTGGCCTTCCAGACTTGTTTAGCTGTTTCTGTATCAAACAAGACAGTTTCTCTGTCACGACCACCAACGGCGACGCGGTGATGAACCGAGTCCAGAGCAAACGCTGTGGCGGCTGCTGCTTTCGGATCGGCTGTAGTAGTGGCAGCAGAAGTAGTCGTAGTGCTGTTGGGTGGTTTGTAGACGGAGAATCGTTGGACCACCGACTCTTGACGGGTTGGATTAAGTATAACGACACTTCCAGCAGCGTTACAGGCACACAACTGCATCTTATCGTTGGCTTGATAACTCGCCATGCCCAGTGGATGCGTCGACGGGTGGATCGTCGTGTCGGCGTTTGACTCTTGGTCAAAGACATGCTTCAGCTCGGTAACTTGCAAGTACCCACCAAAGTCTCGTTCCTCTGTTTGCGATCTTTGCCATAGTTCGACCGTCCCATTGATGCGCAGGGCTGCAAACTGTTCGTCGTCGGCAGGTTGGGTCCACGCCAGAGCAACGACTCCTTGCTTTCGGTTGGCTGCTCGGCCATTAGCGTTAATTCGTCGAATGCCTTCTTCCTTGACTACAGACGAAGGACTCACGACGTCACTCGACTGCTCCTTGACGGCAGCCTTTTCGGGTATGCATTCTTTCAAAAGACCACATTCGTCTCCCGTAATGAATCTCATGGTCGACTGTCAACGTTTTCACAGAACAAAAAGTGAGACAAAATGAACAACTTTTTAGTGGTCCAAAAACTCCCTCCGAGGACCGCCTTACAGACGATATGCAAGCAACTCCACTTATTTTAGAAGAACATTTTTCTCCCGACGAGATCACCTTCAGACCATGGCGTCGACAACGACACCCTCCTCGGCCGAAGCGGCCGCTGAGATTAAACGTTTGTTAAAGCCCATTGTTGAAGAACGCGCCGATGCCGCTCGTCTCGATGAACTCCGCCGTGTCTTTGCGCGGTTGCACGCTTCGGGCCAGTTTACGCGCAACAACCACCACCACGCAACTGACAAAAGCACCACGAGCAGCACACAAATCAAGTGGCAGCGCTTTTTGGCAACCAGTCACAAGACGATGGTAGCACAGGTGTGTTACAAGATTAAATCTGGCAAGCGAACGGCTGTTCGTACCATGTGGGGCATCGTGGCGGGCAGTCCTGCCATTAGCCATGGCAAGAACTACCATTTGTTGGACACGGCCTTGTTGCAACAGTGGACCGAAGCCATGAGTACTTGGCCCGAAGAGCTGCAAGGTGATCAAAGTGTCAGACACGCTGTGGAAACGGAGTTTTTGCATCCGTATAGAGATGTGCAGTACTACAGCATGGTGGCTATTGCTACCACTGCCAATCAGATTTATGAAAAGTACCAAACCAAAAGAGAGGCGAATGCCAGCGACCGAGCAGAACGACTCTTGGAGCTTCTCATGATGATTCCAATCGCGACATCGCAGGGGGAACTGGATCGTGGAGGGTATCTCTTTGAGCCTCCTGGAGATGCCGTGCCGGAACAGACCGACGATGTCAGTGAAGAGGAGGACTCGAGTGACGACGACGATGATGAGGACGAAGAGTCTGACTCGGAAGAAGAGGAGGAGCAAGACGCTCCACCCAGAAAAAAAGCAAAGAAGGACAGTCGCGCTAGATTCACCTTTGAAAAGGTCCAGGCACATCGCAAGGCCTGGTCCAAAGCTTGGTTGGCGGTGCTCCGACTTCCCCTGCCCGTCACTGCACTCAAGCAAGCCCTTCGATTTCTCCCTGAGCACGTGCTTCCAAATGTGGTGAACCCGCTCCGCTTTGCCGACTTCTTCATGGCGGCCTACAACTTATCGGGTGTCGTTCCCGTTCTTGCCTTGGACGGTCTCTTTTTGCTCATGACGGAAGCAGGCTTGGAATATCCCGACTTTTACAAGCAACTCTACAAACTCATTACACCGTCTCTGCTGTACGTCAAATACCGCATTAAATTCTTTCGGTTGCTGGACAAGTGTTTGAGTCGCAACGAAATGTTACCCGCACACGTGGTGGCTGCCTTTTGCAAACGACTGCTGCGCTGCGCTCTGAACGGACCTGTTCCCAGTATTTTGTACGTTTTGGCACTTACATCCAATATTTTGCGCAAGCATCCCGAAATCGAATGCCTGGTACATCGCACTGTGACCGAGCTGGAGGACGGCTTTGACGCGGCCACGGACGATCCGGAACAAGCTGGCGCACTCCAATCGTCCGTCTGGGAACTTGGTGCCTTGCAGAAGCACTACCACCCTGCTGTTGTTACCCTGAGCAAATCGCTGGGTCGACTGGAAGAAGCTAAGGCTCCTATGCACGTGTTGGAAGACTTTCTAGCACAAACTTACAAGTCGCTGTTTGAGCAAGAACGCAAGCGGCACGAACGCAAAAGCAAGACGCCCGTGACGTTTCACAAACCCGACTCGCTCTTTACCGACAGTGACATGTTTACGGGCATTGTAAGCTTGCCTGCTGCTGCTACCAAATAAGTTGACACAAGTCTAAACTTGGTTTACTGAACTCTAGTCTAATGGAGCTTATCGGCGTGTCTAACTAAGATAGTACTGTCCATTATACTTTTTGGAAGGGCCGTTTTTCTTGTTGCCGGTGGTACTGCTTGATACCTGCAAGAGCTCGGACTCTCGTTGCTGTTCTCGCTGCTCGCGTTCTAGTTGACGCTGTCGCAGTTCTGTCATGGTGGAATCTGCGCCTCGTTTTGCAGTTTTGCGAGCCCGATTCTTTTCCTGGCGTTGTCGGCGTTTCTTTCTGTGATTACTGCTGCTAGTCTACTGGTTTGGACGAATTATCATCGTCAAGTGAGTGATTGTTTCGCTTGTCGGATGCATCCCCTTGGTGCACGACGAGCACCGTGCTGGGCGTTTCATGTTGTCGCACAAAGGCCCGCATGGGATCCATTCGCTTCAAGCGTTGCCGTTCCCGCACACTGATATCTGTTGCTGATGATGCTGATGCTGAATTCTCATGCGCTCGCAGATAAGAACGGGACTCTTCTTATTTTCTTTTCGGTCCCGACCATCGAGGTATACGGGCAGGACCCCAGCGCGGCTTTTGCGGTCCGATTCTTGTTGCGCGCGTTGGTCTTCTGAAACAAAAGGGTTCACGTGCTGTGGTGGAACCGGTGCTTCTACTGCTATGGACGTTTTTCTCGCGCTCGCTTCATGGTTTGGATCCGGTCGGTGGATTATTGGGCTTGTACCTCCTCGCGATGCAATCGCCCGTCGCGAAGGACGCGCTCCACATTGGCTGGTTTCGATGGGATGCACAACTTTTTCGACGAGATGAGACGTCCTGACATGATGACGATTACTGCAGGTACGACTGGTTGATGATGTGAATGATTTAATGCGAGCAGGATGTGTATGTGTGGGAGGCAAGGCGAGGGAGGGCGATCAACGAGTAGCCGCCATGGCAAACAAGCAAGACTTCGGTGGAATATCGTCGGCGCCGGAATGAATATCATCGTGAAAAAATGGGCGGAACGAGTGACACTTTGTTTTACAGTGACTGAAAGTGTGTCGCGAATATAGCCCAAAACTATCTGTTTCATCTCTCACATATTGAAAGCCTGGCCCGCGTTCCCGCCATGTCCACGACGATGATGGACCGCACAATCCTCGCCGCCGTTCATCGGTCGATGGGGTATATCCCTATTCATTGCCATTGCGTGCTCATTTCGTACCTCGTACCCGTCGACTCATCCACATAGAAACTTCACCATGTCGTCTATAGTAGCACCAAGTCTCGATCTCATTGTAGCCACCGAGGTGAGTCTTTCGGTGTTGCGTTAGCAGCTGAATTTGTTTTGGTTGGTTTGTGTTTGTCAACGCAATCAGGTTTCATTCCAGTGATGACTTGCTTCTACATGAGATTACTGAAACCCCCAAACTTTGTTTGGACGTGGGGAAAACTTCTATTTCTACTTTCAGAGGAATGAAACCTACTGTATTGACAGTTGTTGATATTGCTGTGTGCGCATGATGTGTTTCCGTGACGAAGAACACTTTATTGACGGACCGAAAGTGACGATTCTACCCATATCCGCTAGATAGTATCCGAGAAACGCATCTTGTTATATACACACATACTCAAACACCGTGATGGTTGATGCTTCTCATGCAACTGGAATCGATTCATCAATGTTGTCTCACGGCCCTCTCTTTCTATCTTATTTCCTTGTGTTTACAGACGGCCATTATGGTCAAGTTCAAGCCGCTCAGTCAAGCCGGCGTAACATACCAATTGCAGTGGAAGGAAGTGGCCGCCTCGTGGGAATCTATGGGCTCTGCACCAGTCATAAGTACCACCTCGTCCAAGGCTGAAGCGGCACCCCTCGAGCCGGGGACTACGTATTGTGTGCGACTGAGTGTGACGGATGCGGCAGGCGTAAAAGGAACACCAGGATCAGAACTCATTATTGATACTGAACAAGTGGGATGCACGCCCAAGGGTAGTTCGGGATGTTGTGTCGTGCTATAATATAGTGTCTACCGCGCAAGCAACGGAAAGCACGTTACCATCCACAACACCATCACCACGAGCGGCCTAGATTGTTGCCGCCCTTGTTAGTAATTATTATAGAAACAGCAGTGAACCCAGTGAGACCATGCATACTGAGAAATGGCGGTTGGATGTGTTGGAAGAGAAGGAGAATGGGTAGACTGTCCTCGATCAGCAGCAGCAGCAGTACTAGACATATTTAGAGATTGTGGACCATCGAACTCAGTAAGTCAAAGGACACCAAACTGCTGGGAACTGCTGGTCATCTCTTGCATTCTCTACTGCAGTTATCTCCCAAAGCCCACATCAAAGATTGACAAGTGTACCGTACGGTTACCTAGTAGTCTAGAGTGTAATATTTTCTCTTCGGAGGATGCTAGCTACAGACGCGCCTCTATCTCTCGTCTCCCAGATAGACCTGACTTGACTTCGCGCGCAATCTTCGCTCGCGCACCGGCGAGAAAAGGGGCGGTCTTCTCTACGACGACGAGAACGCCGCACACTACACAGCACACGGCCACTATTGCTGGTCTACTAATAGTATCATACACGCGATACGCCTCTATACTATACAATATATCTGCACAACGCGGCGTGGACGCTCTCCATTCTCGCTTTTGCTACCGCCCCTCTACGGTAGTCCACCCTCTGAATACCATGTCTTCGGATAAAGTGGCGCACAGCCGAAAATCGCGATTAGCCGTCCCCTCGGGCGCCGACGGTTCCAGCCGAGCGGCGGCTGCCATGCCCGCGGCTCCGGCCGCGAACCGTCCCATGCAGTACTTGCAAAGACTCACGGACATTGAGCAAATGGACGTGCAGTCAGCCCTTGACCAAATGAAGACGCTCTTGAGTAGACGTCCTGCGGTAGTCTATAAGACGAGTTATTACCGCAAGCAAACCAAGAATCACTGGGCCCGCGATGACCCGGCCTTTGTGGCGCTTCAAGCAGTCTTTTTGTTGATTGCGGGCATTGCCTATTCGGTAGCTTTTCGGATTTCTGTTGTGGGAGCTATATCCTTTTTGCTGTATACAGTCTTGTGGAACTGGCTGGCCATGGGGGTGATACTGGCGAGCTTGTGTCGAGAGATTGCCAATAGGCACTTGACGGTGCATCAGTCGACGAGTCATGTTCGACAACAAGTCGAGTGGTTGTATGCCTTTGATATTCATTGCAACGCCTTCTTTCCAGTCTTTGTGATTTTGTGTAAGTCCTTTTGATGTTGTGATTGATGTTTCTGTGATGTGATGGAAGGGGAGTCACTCTCACACGTATCCACGCTTTGTCCATTACAGACGGACTGCAGTTCTTTCTCTTGCCCTTGGTACTAGGCGAAGGACTAGTACCCTTTATCGTCGCAAATACCTTGTATGCGGGGGCTTTGAGCTGGTACTG
>Ga0307981_1002377_pt1 | contig 15403 bp, 14 predicted proteins | sample OrgLakmetagen987_FD_201849 | JGI IMG/M metagenome (GOLD analysis project Ga0307981, IMG submission 201849) | Saline water microbial communities from Organic Lake, Antarctica - #987 | ecosystem: Environmental > Aquatic > Non-marine Saline and Alkaline > Saline | place: Antarctica: Organic Lake... | reverse complement strand
AACTCAAAATCCACCTCACTTTTCAGTTCGATTTGCCTTAAATTTTACGGAAGAAGATAACGAGAACTGGAAAATTAAAACTTACGAAGAAGTAGAACTGCAAGGAACTACCCTTAAAGAGTTTGAAGATATATTTGATGTCAAATCTACTAACTAATCTAAAGGTTCTTGACCTCTCGCAACGACTCCCTGGACCTCTTGCAACAAAAGAGCTTGAGCTTCTTGGAGCTCAAGTTACAAAAGCATCACCCATTGGAAAAAAAGATGCCTTTGAATTAGCAGATGATCTTCTATTTAACGAGTGGTTTAAAAACTTAAACTCTAATAAAAAGATTGAGTATTTCTCGCTCGAAAATATACAAGAGCTACTAAGTGCACATGATATTATTATTTCACCATCAAATTTTGATGAAAGCTCGTTTGAATTAGAAAATAAAGTACTAATAAAAGTTGGGGGAAGTTCTGACTTAAGTCCTATGCATGATTTAAATGCCCTGGCCAAAACTAGCAACTTTAAGCTTTATCTTAATGAGTTTACCTCTGATCAAATAGATCCCCCCTATCTTCCGTTTGCAGGGATTATCTATGGACAAAAAATTGCGATGACAGCTCTTGCTGGACTTTTTAAGCTATCTCAAACAAATCAAACTCAAATAATTGATCTATTTCTCGATAGAGCTGCGATGCAAACCTTAGATCTTTTTTGGAGCGAGAAGCTCGAAAGCCTTGGACAAACTAAGTTTCTCCACAATGGAGCACTGCCTTGTTACAACATCTATACTACAAGCGATAACAAATATATTGCACTGGCCTGCGTTGAAGAGCATTTTTGGAAAAAGTTTTGTGATATCTTTGAGTTAACTTTGAAAAAAGAAGATAGATTTGATACCACTAGTAAAACGACACAATTAATAACTGGCGTGTTTAAAAACTTAACACTAAACGAGATAATCAATCGAGTTGGCAAAGAACAAATTTGTCTAACTCCAATAATTTAAAAAGGAAGTACTATGAGTGACGTAATCGGATTTCATTACACATTAAAAGACAAAGAAGGAAACTTAATTGACTCTTCTGAAAACCAAGCACCTCTTCTATTTTTAGTTGGTAGCGGACATATTATTCCAGGGCTTGAGAACGAAGTAATTAAAATGAATGTTGGAGATAAGAAAAATATAAAAATCGATCCTGAAAACGGATACGGACCAGTTATTGATGATTTAAAAATCACTGTAAAGAAAAGTCAATTCCCAGAAGGTGCTGATATTAAATTAGGTGATCAATTCCAAGTTAACGAAGAGCCAAATGCACCTGTATTTACAGTTGTGAATCTAGAAGAAGAAGATGTTCATGTAGATGGAAATCATCCAATGGCAGGAGTTGAGTTACATTTTGATGTTGAAATTACTGAGAAAAGAGCAGCGACTGAGGAAGAGAAGTCTCATGGCCACGCTCACGGAGCTGGTGGACACGAGCATTAATTAAGTTTTAAAATACCTTTTGATTCTTGAATCAAATCATATGGGTCGTTTTTTATTAAAAGCGACCCATCTAAATCAAAGTAGTCTCCCAAGCTTCCAATATTTATTGCACTCGATATACCAAGACTAGTTTCAATCATACAACCAATCATGGTTTTCAGCCCAAATGACTTCGCTTCATCTAATAACTTTATTGCATTGAAGTAGCCAGAAGCTTTCATGAGTTTAATATTCACACTATGAAATTGTTCAGCAATTAACTTCATGTCAACATCACTTTCAATAGACTCATCTGCCATAATTTCAAATTTGGAGATTGGTTTGAGTTTTTTATACTGCTCAACCATTGAAGATTTCATTGGTTGTTCTATAAATTGAATATTTAAATGCTCAACTGATTTTTCAAATATTAGATAATCTTCTAAATTATCCCATGCTTCATTACCATCAATTCGAAGTGGCTTATCAGTTAAAGTTGCAATGGCCTTAACAAAGCTCTCTGCATTCTCTCGACTTACTTTAATTTTTATAAACTCAAACCTATCAATTTGTTTAAGATATTCCCTCAGTTCACTCTCCTCCATAATAGGTATTGAGTAAGAAGTTGAAATCTCTGAGGGCGACGATAGATTTAAATATTCATGAACAGGAATGCCAGCTCTGCTGGCTTCAAGATGAACAAGGGCGGATTCGAGTCCAAATGAGAATGAATGAGAAAGATCCAGCAGACTTATTTGTTTGCTAAATATTTTAGAATCAAACTGATATGTCTTAACCTTATTATAATCTTTGTTAATAACATCAGAGTTTTCTCCATAACGAACATTGGGAGCAATCTCACCAATACCTATATGCCCATCATCCTCTATAGTTATAAAGAAATTTTCTTTGACGAGTGTTTCATTTCTTGAAAGCTTCCAATTAACTTTCAGTTCAAGTTCTTTTCTACTCAAACTAATTTTCATAAAAGCCAAGTTCGATATAGAGGTTAGAATTTTTAAAGTCGACAGGAGAAATACCCAGGTGTCCCTCCGGAGTGTTTCCTCTGAAGAACTTGTCCCACAACTCTCTATTAATATCAAAAGTCATAGGTTTCTCTTTTGGAGCTGTCATACTAAGTTTAACAAATAGTTTTTGAACAAGCTCGCTGCAATAGATTTTTTCATCGCTCCAAAGAAAATTTGAATCATAGGGTTTAGAATCAAAATAATTTAAATATGTAGTATAAATTTCGTGATTAACATATCGTGGTCTCAACACTTCAATCTTTAAGCCCTTTTGAGTTTTCTGGTTAAACTTCTTAAAGCTCACCACTTTAACTTTTCCAAAAGCTTCAGCAACAAATACATTCCCCTCTTCTTTTTTTATAACAACACCAATATGAGAATATTCACTTTGTGTTTGGGCCTCAATTAAATTACAAGCATAACAATGAAGTGGTTGAAGGAGGATATCTCCGACCTTTAACTCCAACGACCAAGATGTAAAAGAGAATGTGATTAGTAAGATAAAAAGTCTCATTGTTGGAACTTATCAAATATTGCTTAAAATGCCATTAATTTGGGTCACAAAAGTTTAATATTTAACCTTATCGTTAACTTATAGATCATCAATTACCTCAATATTTTTGATGACTTACACCTGATTCAACAATAATGATTGAATTACTAATCAAATCTTTCGACCACAGAGTTTATAATAGATAAAGCTTAATAATTTCTGGTAGTTAGCCGAAAAGTTAAATAACCAGAAACTAAAATTGGAATGATTATGAAACTAACATCTATATTTCTTGCTCTTAGTATTTTTATACAGCCTCTGGGCCCAAGTATTGCTTTGGCTAATGATCCAACACCTACCGAGCCAGAGTCGTGCGGTGAGAATATGCAACGAAATCCAGTTACTCAAATGTGTGAGATGACAGCTGAGGCAATAGCAGCTAGAGATGCCGCGAAAGAATGTGCAAACCTTTCAGGCCAAGCCCAAAGAGATTGTCATGAAAGAGTTGCTCGAGAAGGTGTTACCTCAATTAAAGATGCAGAAGATGATACTAAGGGTGGATTTTTCAGAGGCCAAACAGACAGAAGTCTAGTCCCTTTAGTTATGACTACTGTAGCTGGTTATTACATGCTTAAAAATAAAAACGGTATTAAGTGTAGTGCCCTATCAATGAAGTTACTCCTTGGTGCTGGTATCGCAGGAATTACTGGAGAAGCCATTGCCTATTTGGGACATAAAAACCGCACTAAGAAAGCTGCGGAAGAATATCAAGACAATGTTAATTCTCACGATCCCGAAACTGATGAGACCAATTATGAAAACATGGATAATAATCAAGTTCTAGCTTTCGATTATCTCATCAGACTAGAAGAGAGTTCACTCAAATCAGAAAAGATTAGAAGAGCTGCACATCTCGTTGCAACAGGTTTGTATGCGGCAGCTGTCGTTGCCGGAGTAGTAGAGGCAATAAAAGATGGAGCTACCATGGGAGCAACATCGGCGACTAGTAAGTGTACCGTTGTAGAATCAAGTGATATTTCAAATTCATCAACTATTCCTAGAACTAGTATGCAAACATATGACAACAAAGAAGACATTCTTTTTTCAAGTCAATTAGACGAGAATAGTTTATCTGATCAAATTAAGAGACTTTCACTAGTGGACAAAAGATTTGTTCATCTCAACAATATTTCTAATATAACCACTGAAGAAGTTGAAGAATCTATTTTAAGAATTGTCTATTCAAATCTACTACCTACTTTACACGCTCAAACAAACCAACCTCAAGAACAGAAACCAAAGGGTGGAGGTTTTCTTTCAATCATAACGGGGATACTACCTATGCTAGCAACTTTTTTTAAAGGTGGCGGCGGCGGTAGTGGCGGAGGTAGTGCCGCTTCGAGTGGAGCAGCAACTAAAGTTGTAAAGCCTGAAATCAAAAAGCAAACTGGCTTTATAGATAAAGCTCTTTCTTGGCCAGTGACCCGTATCGCTATGGGGATAGCATTTGGGTATTACTCATTTATCGTTCAGAAAAAAGCCAAAGAAAATGCAGATCAACTTGAAGAAAGAATTGAGGCTATAAAGCAGATTAAGTCCGATTTTGTAAATAACGGTGGAACCGAAGGCGTTAAGCTTTGCGAAGGTCCTAATTGTTTATCAAAGAAATATAAAGGCAGTGATTACGATTGGAATCAAACAGATGGGTTAATTGCACAACCACGAAGTGGATGTATGAATAAGCAAGAAAAGTTAGACCTTGAATGTAAGTGCCTAAGACAGAAAACAAAAAGCGGTCAAAATAATTGCTCTAACTTCTCTGGAAACTTCAATATTAGTACAGGTGCAATCTCATCATTCGCTAATCCCTTTACTCAGGGTTATGACGCTATCGGCTCGGGGGATTTAACTCAAGGTGGTTTTAACGACGGATCTTTTAGTGACAAAGTCTTGGCAATAAGAAAAAAGGTCGATGACTTAAAAGCTAATAAGAAATACTCTGATGTATTTAAGAAAGCTGATAAAATCGCAGCTCAACTGAAAAAAAACCATGAGAACTTTGTAGAGAAGAGTTTTCCAAATGGAATGAGTTCTTCCGATATGGGCTTAGGTACACCTAAGCTTGCCAACAGTAAATTAGAAGATATTGTTGATAAGGCTAAAAAGAAGATTGCTAAAAGTAAAGGTCCTACTTTCAAAAGAGGTAAGGACATCGATAGTAAGAAAGATAGTAACGACTTTGACCTAGATTTTGGAAGCGACTCATCTGAAGATATTAAAATAGATGGTGTGTCCGCAGTCATGGATAAAGAATACGAAATAAAAGGTGACATTAATAACAATCCTTCTCAAGATATTTTTAAGATTTTAAGTCTTCGCTATCAAAGAAGTGCCCTAAGAAGACTATTTGATGAATCTGGTAAATCCAGTGTAGACGAAGCTTCTGGATCTCAAATAAATGGAATTTAGATGAATTATAATTTACTCACAGGACGAGAAAACAAAGAATTAACTAAATTTGAAAATTATCTTGTGCACTCTGATGTTGTCACTTCACTAAAGAATCTTAAAGACGCTGCCAAAGATGAAATTGGAGCGGACCTGCAAATAATAAGCTCGTTTAGAAGCTTTGACTCTCAACAAAGTATTTGGAATGCTAAAGCGCAAGGAAAAAGAGAACTGCTCAACTCTGAAGGCGAGAAACTTAACTTTGAAAGTTTAACCCAAGATGAACTTCTTAACTCTATATTGAGATGGTCAGCAATTCCTGGAGCATCAAGGCATCACTGGGGAACTGACTTTGATATCTATGATGCCAACAAAATATCAAAAGAGAATCTTCAATTAGTTAGTTCTGAATCAGATAAGGGTGGTCCTCTTTATGAATTTCACTTATGGCTTGATCAAAAATTAGAGAATAAATCTGATTTTTTTAGGCCATACAATCGAGATCTTGGTGGCGTAAATGTAGAGAAGTGGCACTTGAGTTACTTCCCTTTATCAATGAAGTATTTAGAAGCTTATACAATCGATATTTTTGAACAAAACATTCAACAGTCAGACATTTTACTCAAAGATCAAATCATGAAGAACCTAGAGTACTTCTATAAAACCTTCGTCACAAACATCTCTTCTCCCTTATAAACACTACTTATCATGAAAATTTTACGGCCCTATAAATAAATTTTAAGCCCATAAACTCAAGCTTTTTGACCACTTGCCCAAAAAATAATCTTTAATAATAAGTACTTATGGCGGAGTGTGACATTTTGGCACCACCAAAGGCCAAAACTAAGTAAGTTTTTTTCACTTTTACTGTATCTCCTTCTTTGCTACAAAGCATTTAACAACAAACAAAACAAGGAATCGGGACATGAACAAAAAACTTTTTACGTCATTATTTGCAGTGCTTTTTTTCACCGCTTTTGTAAGTGAGTCTTATGCTCAAGACAGAAGAGGCAACAGGGGAAGCTCATCAACTCGCCAAGGTAACACTTCTAGATCAACGACTACTCGTCCAAACAGAGCAACTACTAGTCCGAACAGAACAACGACTCGTCCAAATAGATCAACGACTTCTACACCAAGCAGAACTGGAATGAGAAACGAGGCTAGACAAAGAAATAGAGCTCAAACAGGATCAACAACAACTCATCACAACCCAAGAAATGGTGGAAGTACTCGTCATAACCCAAGACACAATGGTGGAAGCTACAACACTAACCCTCCAAGAGGAACAAGTGTCTATGCAGGATCAAGATATAACCCACGTAATGACAATAGACATTATGGAACTGGTGGTTACTACACTCCATACAACTATAACTACAGACCATATTCTCCATACAGACACTCTGTAAGAAGAGACATTCTTAGACATCAGAATAGATACCAAAGAACTGGTTTATACTACTCTTGGTTAAGGAATTATAACTCAAACTATATCTACAGAAACTGGTTAATGTATCCAACAAACTTCAATAACGGATACTATGTAAATAACAACTACCCGTACTATGTTTACAACGGTTATCAACACAGATATTCATCATACGATACTTGTGACTATCAATTAGTTGATAGTTACTCAGACCAAGTTATCCAAACGTTTTACAACCAAACTTGTAACACTGGATATGATTCTTGTTCATATACTAGAGATGACATGAACCAAAGAGATTATACTGACAGATACTTCTGTGCAGAAACTTACAACAATGGTTACGGTTACTAAGAAATAAAAAATTGATTATATATGAAAGGCCACTCGATAAGAGTGGCTTTTTTTATTCTAGGCCACAAGCTTTAAGCCAATCACCAGTTGGAGTAACTAGCTTTCTTTCTTCAAAACTCATAAATCCAATTGTTAGCTCAACTTCAGAGCATATCTTTCCTTCAGCATTAATCATTCTTTGAGAGAGTCCCATGATCTTCCCTTTGATCCACTGGCCATCAGTTTCAATCGTTATGACCTCTCTATTTTTAAGTTCTCTTTTGAATTTGATATTGGCCTCAAGAATGACTGGGCCTTTTTTTTCTTTTAGAATGACTTCAAGACCATAATCTCTCGTTTGAATAAAATCCCACCTCGCCTCTTCATAAAGGGCGAGATAGGTAGCATTATTAACGTGACCAAATGTATCGAGGTGATGTTCTTTAATCTCTAGCTTATATTCAAACTTCATTTATTTTTTCACATTTGATAGGTCAAGTAGTCTCTTATCCGTTGCTACTCTTTCATATCTTTTTGAAATTTTATCAAATAGACCACTGTGAGCAGGAGCAATATCTTTTACATCACTTGCAATATTTCGTGAGCTCTTTGATCCAAACATTTTAGAAAATGGATTAGAAGCGTCTTTCTTGCTCTTAGCCGATCCTCCACCAGAGTATTTAACACTTCCTCCACGCTTACCGTAGTCACCTGCTTTAGAGGTTACAGCATATTTAGCTTGACCAGCTTTCGCTTTAGCTGGAGCTGATCCACCGCCACCACCGCCACCAGGGGCGCCGCCACCACCACCACCGCTACCGATTGCGGTACCTTTGGTAGCTTCACCGGCTCCAGGAGCGTTGAAGTCATTACTAAAACTATCAGCACTGTCACTATCAATTAAGTTTCCTAAATCATCTATAGCGTCCGAACTGCCATCTGCAATTACATCGTCATTGTACTCTCCAAAGACATCATCTTTATCCGTTATAGCAAGATTTTGACCTTGACCTTGAAGACCTACATTGCCGTAACCAAATTCACCACCGTTAGAAACTCTAGGGCCTCTTTGCTTACACTGAGGTGCAGCAGGATTATATTTACAATAATCAAGCCCAACTTCTGGACTCTCAATTTTTGATTCATCTTTTTGTTCTTCAAACATTTTTTTGTATTTGTTAACGTCTGATCTTTGTTTACTTGCTTGAGTAGCTGCCATTATTGCTAGAGTTGTTTCGACACTTGCTTTTGCGACTTCGGCCCACATGTCTTTCCTTACTTGTTGGTTTGCGAATATCTCTTTTGCGTTTGGTGCATCTTTTCGACCAACCTCGGCGGCAACACAGAAATGAATATCACCACCAGCAAGTTCATCTTGACCATCTAGACAATCTTTTTGGAACATCCCCGAAGATTTGTATGAAAGTAGAATCGTAGTCAATGCAGTAACTTTTGTACCGCTAAATACAGCTTTTCTAGTTTCCGCTTGTTCCCTAGCTGTCAGTGACTTGGCTTGTGCATTAAGACCGACATTTAATTGATCTCCACCATTTACTGAATCATTAAGAGCATCTTTTTGAATCTGATTATTTCTACTCGCTACTATTGCAGTATTAGTTGCATTCATCGCAACATCACCTAAAGCCGCTCCATCATAGAAAGTGACTGCAGCTTTACAAGAATGATAATCCATCGTCCACGGAGATGGATTAGTACATTTAAACCGTCTATCAAAGGATTCGTAATAATCTCCTACAACAGAGTCGTCACCTTTTTCTTGATCTACCACACCAATAACATTTTTCATTGAGTTACATTGATAAAATTGGTTATAAAAAGAGTTTTCTAATCTCGCTGAAATTAAATTATCTTTGCCCGATTCGCCACAAGCAGTATTTTTACTACACTTAGTTAAACTATTAGATAAGTCGAAAGTTAATATACTGTCTTGCTTACTTTTCAAATTATTATTTAAATTTAGCTTAATGGCTTTAATGAATGCAACATCCGAAATTTTATCTGGAGAAAGGTCATAAGAGCTTTCATCACCCATACAACTTTTAAATTTATCAAAGAGCACTTCTTGACACACATCTTTACTTCTAAATTGAACTTGACTTGTACCTACTGATAATAAGACTCTATTTTCTTCAATGACAGCTAAAATTTGGGTTAGCTCTGTTTCTAATTTTGCAATGAACAACTCTACATCATTAAGATCACCAACTCGGTTTGAGTCGCTAAGTGAACTTGAGTCTATAACAACCCTATCTTGATATTTAAACTCTCCTACGTCAACAATTTTAGAGGTATAACGTCTTAAGGCTGTTGAAATTTTATTTTGTTTTTCTGATTCTTCGGAATTATTTATTGAAGTATTTTGGATGGTTAAATCATCAATTGCATTTTGCCTTCTAGAGGCAAGATCTAAAAGTTTTTCTATTTCTGCTGAACTTAATAAATCGTGTTCTTTATCAGTTAAAGTACAGCCAGCTCTCTGATCTAGAATACTTTGACAAGTATACCCTCTTTCTCCACCAACACCTTCATAAGTCGCCATTTTAGCACAGGCTAAATGTTTACCGTTGTCGTTGAGTAGACCTGTAAAAGCTTTATTATAATTGTAAAACTTATTTCCTTTATTAAAGTATTTTTCATCTCTACACTGGTTCAGATTTGTGAATGTCGAATTTTCTGAAATATCTCCGTCTACTATTGATCCAATACTATTAGACTCTTTTATAGCTTTACTGTTGGCTCTATCATTAATTATTTTTATGCAATTTATTTTGTCTAAGCCTTCACCTTTCAAAAACATTTCTTTATCAGCAATATACTTTTCTGCTTTTGTTTGAGTTGAATGGGCTAACTCTTCTGGTGCTGCTATTTTCTCTCCGGGGATTTGTCCCTCGTTCTCGTCGTCCCCATTTATCTTTTGATTAATCCTTTTTTATATTCTTCTATTTCTTTGGAGTCTGTAAGACCAAGTCGACTCAAATCAATTGCTCCTAATCCTATTACAGCTGATGTGTTTCCCACTGCAGTAAGAAGTGAAATTACAATGACATTTTTTATTGAGCTATTCATAAGCTTCTCCAAAAGAGTTTGTATACTAAGGCTTAATCGGTTAAAACTGACTTAAACCTTAGTGATATTATCTGTCTATGTTGAGTAATCTTGAAGTACAACACGTCTTTACAGGCAGTTAACGTATTTATGGGTGTTTAGCATGCCCAGACTTTTGGGCAATTATCCTTAAAGCTTATCTAAGGCTTCCCGATAAGCAGGTATGAAAAAGCCACTAGCAAAAATCGGAAGACAAAATCACCAAAATCACCTTGTAAAGGTGATGCCAATCTTAACCATCGTGTACTGTCTGCAGTGCTTTGTAATGTATAAGTTTGCTCACGATATCAATATCGGTGACTACGCGCTATCTCTTGGAGTAATGCTCGCAGGGCTTATATTTTCTATGATGTATTATGATAATAATCATCAGGTGATGATTTACGAAGATCATCTTCATTTAAGTTTTGGGCCATTTGGACTAGATAAGAAAATACCACTTAGAGATATAGTAGATATTCAAGTTCCAAAAAAAGAATGTCCATTTTCTAATGTAACGATTGTGACTAAAGACAATAAAAAGCATATTTTCTTATTTGTAGACTACCCTGTTCAGGTGAAACAAACGATTGAGAGCTTCAAACGCGGAAGCTTCTCAGAAGTTGAAGTTAAGGAAGCAGCTTAAGAATATTGGGAGTAAGGAAGATCTGTCTTTGGCTCCCACTTATTTAATTCAACAGAAACATTTTCATTAAATTCTTCAATGACATAATCTTTTTTAGCAATTTGAATCTTTGCATAAGTAAGAGCTGAATCATCTTTTTTAGTATTGAGTTCAAGATTAATCATCTTAGTCCAAGTACCAGTATTAATAAAAGTAGTACCATCTGCATACTCTCTAAGAGTTGGCTCATGCGTATGTCCAACAATAAGAACTTTCGCCTCAGGGTTTCTTTGAAAGAATTCTCGAGTTAAAGTCTCATAGTCTTCAAAGAGTGTTAGCTGTTTAAGACTTTCTTGAAAAACCTTTCTAAGCCCAATTTTAGATCTGTAATAATAAAGAAAACGAACCATAACGAAGTAGAAAGCATTAGCGATTAAAAATCTTGTTATAAAAAATGTATCAAATATGAACCCATGAATAAGAAAGTTTTTAATAGGCCTTACAGCATTGACATGATCTCTTTCACTTTTATATTTATTAATTACATGAGTCACATAATAAGATCCCCACGAAGGGATAAAGTACTTATCACCTTTATTTGTCTCGATGATTGATTCTTGTACGGTGTACTGATGTGCCAGCTCGTAGCTGTGGCCATGTTCTAGATAAACTCCAACCGCGGGGCTATAAGTTAATATATCTTTAGAAAGAGTAACCTTCTCTCTATCCGCTTCATCAAATATTTCTAAGAATCTTTCCTGCAAACTATCAAAGATAAGTTCTGCATCGTGATTTCCAATAATGTAGACAAGCTTTTTATTTTTGGCATTCACAAAACTTGCAAGGGCATCAATAACTTCAGGGTGCGCCTTTAGAATGATTTCCAGCTTCTCTAGAGATGCTTTTTCACTCCAAAACTCATCGTCAAAGTAAGGAACGAAAGGAACGGCCAAAAGATCGAGAAAGTCTCCATTTATAATGAGTTCAACTTCTGCAGAGTGATATTCTTTATCAGAGTAAAACTTTAAAAACTCAACCATTTCCTGGTCGGCTTCAAAGTCCTCTAAGTTATTTCGCTTGCCATTTACAACAGCTCCAGCACCGAGATGAATATCGGAGATTACCAAAATTGTTTTTTGAACCTTTTTATTTCTTCGGAGGAATCTCATATGGCCTTTGACTAAATTTTAACTCTACGGCCTGAAATGGAGGCGCTACTGATACGTAGAAAAGTGTTTTAATATTTTTAAAATCAACCAGTACACTTCTAGATGATTGAGCTCTCAAATTAAAACGTTTAATTATTCCCTTGTCACTTGCGATCTCAGAGCGAATATCTTCAAACGTATTGTTCTTAACAATAACAGAGATGCTATCAGATTTGTTCTTAGGAGAAGTCACCTTTACCTTCTGATCTTCAACTGTCACTATAAATGCGTCTGTAAACTCTTCTGCAAATACACTTAAGCTCAATAGTAGAAAAAGTATTTTCATAACATTAATCTCATTTTCGTTAACTCTTTTATCTCATCTCTCATTTGGGCCGCAACCTCAAATTCAAGATTCTTAGAAGCTTCTCTCATCTTCCTTTTCAGCTCCTCTATCTTAGCATCTATTGCCTTAGGGGTCATCTCATCTAGATATTCACGTGCTTCTTTACCAGTAGTTGAGGATTTTGTTTTGTTTTTACGAAGCATATCAATAACTCCACCAGATATATCTTTGATAATTGTGGTAGGAGTGATTCCATGCTTAGTATTGTGTTTTATCTGCTTCTCTCTTCTTTCAGCAGTAGTATCAATCGCCTCTTTCATACTTCTGGTAATCTTATACCCGTAAAGGATTACTCTACCCTCTGAATTTCGGGCGGCTCTACCGATAGTCTGTACAAGTGATCTGGTAGATCTTAAAAAGCCTTCTTTGTCAGCATCCATAATTCCGACGAGACTTACTTCTGGAAGATCTAATCCTTCTCTTAAAAGATTGATCCCAACAAGAATATCAAACTCGCCTTCTCGAAGTTCTTTTAGAATTTCCATTCTCTCGATAGTATCAATGTCGGAGTGAAGGTATTTAATTTTCATTCCAGCACTTCTATAAAAGGTTGTAAGCTCTTCTGATAATTTCTTAGTTAAAGTAGTAATAAGAACTCTAAAACCTTTTTTAATAGCTGCCTTAGCTTCAATTAGCATATCATCGACTTGGGTGGAAGCATCTCTTACTTCTATGATTGGATCGAGCAGCCCAGTTGGCCTAATTATCTGCTCAGTGTATTCTCCCATACATTTTTCAAGTTCGTAGTTTGCTGGTGTGGCACTCACGTATAAAATTTGATCAAGCTTCTTTTCAAATTCATCGAATTTTAGTGGCCTATTATCTAAGGCAGAAGGAAGTCGAAATCCAAAATCTACTAAGTTTTGTTTTCTCGATCTATCCCCTTTATACATCCCTCCAACTTGTGAAACAGTAACGTGAGACTCATCAATCATCATGAGAAAGTCTTTTTCAAAGTAATCAATTAATGTTGGAGGTGCATCTCCAGGATTAGCTCCTGTAAGGTGCCTGGAGTAGTTTTCAATTCCAGAACAAAATCCCATTTCTTCAAGCATTTCAAGATCGAGCATAGTTCTTTGTTCCAGGCGCTGTTTTTCAACAAGTTTATTTTTATCTTGGAGATCAATAAGTGTTTCACGGAGCTCAGTCTGAATTGTTCCAAGAGCAGTTTTTAATTTTTCTTCGCCGACGACATAATGACTTGAAGGGAAAACTGTAACACTTGTAAGCTTTGCAAGTATTGTTCCCCTGAGTGGATCTACTTTATAGATTCCATCGATCTCATCGTCAAAAAATTCAAAGCGAATAACACTCGCATCTTCATAAGCTGGATAAACCTCTACAGTATCTCCACGCACTCTAAAGGTTCCCCTAGAGAAATCAATATCATTTCTTTGGTACTGGACAGCAACTAGTTCCCTCAGAAATTCGTCACGATCTTTCGTGTCACCCACAAAAAGTTTTAGTCTCTGACCACCGTACTCTGCAGGAGATCCAATACCATAGATACAACTAACACTTGAAATAACGATAACATCATCTCTTTCTAGCAGACTTCTCGTGGCGGAGTGGCGAAGTTTATCAATCTCATCATTTACACTTGAATCTTTCTCAATATAGGTATCAGAGCCTGGAACATATGCCTCTGGCTGATAGTAATCATAATATGAAACGAAGTATTCAACTGCATTGTCTGGAAAGAACTCTTTAAACTCTGCAAACAGTTGTGCGGCCAAAGTTTTATTATGAGCAAGAATTAAGGTTTTCTTCCCCATATTTTGAATAATATTCGCCATAGTAAAGGTCTTACCAGAACCCGTTACACCTAGAAGAGTTTGATGTTTTTGACCACTTTTTAAACCCTTAGTGAGATTTTTGATTGCTGCAGGTTGATCGCCAGTTGGTTTGAATTTTGAAACTAAATTAAATTTTGCATTTGCCATGATTTATTATCGCATTTTTAGCTGGACATTTTAAGTGATATTAAGGAATCTAGGATAAATAAAACGTACACTTTGAGGTATATGACACATCTGATGCAACACACAAGCTCACGTGCCAACTTGGTTGAAAAAAACCACTCAAAATTCTTTTTCTCAATTCACCAAATTCATTCTATAAAGGAGCTCTCTTATCAGGCATCTAACAGCTATTAATGATTTAACAGTTGATTCAATTTACTCCTTATTAGAGAAATCCCATTTTTATTCCCAAAGTATCAAAGCAAAGAAACCTATCGAACAAAGCCTTAAAGGTGAAGTGGTGGCCAATCTTTTTTTTGAAAACTCAACGAGAACAAAATTCTCATTTGAAGTTGCTGCTAAAAGATTAGGTGCGCATGTCTTAAACTTTAATGAATCTAACTCTTCAGTTTCAAAAGGTGAAAGTCTCTACGATACACTTAAAACATTCGAAAGTTTTGGAGTCGATACAGCCATAGTTCGTCACAGTGATGACTACTTTATAGAAAGCATTAAAGATAAATTTAAGTTCTCTGTTGTAAACGCAGGTGCTGGAGAAATTCAGCACCCGAGTCAATCACTTCTAGATGTCTTTACTCTTTATGAAGAATTTAAAAAATTAGAAGGACTTACAATTGCGATTTGTGGAGATATCAAATTTTCTCGGGTAGCAAAATCAGATATCGAAATTTTTGGTTTATTGAAAATGAAGGTCCTTTTATGTGGACCAGAAAGTTTAATCCCAAAGCAAGAAAATCTTCCCTCTCATTGTGAAATCACGACTATAAATAAAGCTGCTAAAGAAGCCGACGCTATAATATTTTTAAGAGTACAGCACGAGAGGCACCAAATGTTTGAACTCGATATCAAAGATTATAATGAAAACTTTGGTCTCAATGACAAGTTAATGAAAAAAATAAAAAAAGATTCAATAATTATGCATCCGGGACCTGTTAATAGAGAT
>Ga0307981_1002373_pt1 | contig 15423 bp, 9 predicted proteins | sample OrgLakmetagen987_FD_201849 | JGI IMG/M metagenome (GOLD analysis project Ga0307981, IMG submission 201849) | Saline water microbial communities from Organic Lake, Antarctica - #987 | ecosystem: Environmental > Aquatic > Non-marine Saline and Alkaline > Saline | place: Antarctica: Organic Lake... | reverse complement strand
GTCAGCAGCGCCGGGGATGTCAATGGCGATGGTTTGGCCGATTTGATTGTCGGGGCTAGACGGGATGACCCTAATGGCGACGACTCCGGCGCCAGCTTTGTGGTGTTTGGTAAAACCGATAGCACAGTGGTGGAGCTGTCTGCGATAGAAAGCGGTAATGGCGGCTTTGTGATTAATGGCGTCAGCGCGGGTGATGCCAGTGGCGCCAGCGTCAGCAGCGCCGGCGATGTCAATGGCGATGGTTTGGCTGATTTAATTGTTGGGGCATATGCAGACGATCCTAATGGCAACTCAAGCGGTGCCAGCTTTGTGGTGTTTGGTAAAACCGATAGCACAGCGGTGGAGCTGTCTGCGATAGAAACAGGCACCGACGGCTTTGTGATCAATGGCGTTAGCGGCGGTGATCGAAGTGGCCTCAGCGTCAGCAGCGCCGGCGATGTCAATGGTGATGGTTTGGCTGATTTAATTGTTGGGGCATATGCAGACGATCCTAATGGCAACTCAAGCGGTGTCAGCTTTGTGGTGTTTGGTAAAACCGATAGCACGGCGGTAGAGCTGTCTGCGATAGAAACAGGCAATGGCGGATTTGTGATCAATGGCGTCAGTGGCCGTGATGCCAGTGGCCTCAGCGTCAGCAGTGCTGGCGATGTCAATGGCGATGGTTTTGCCGATTTAATTGTCGGGGCATATGCAGACGACCCTAATGGCGGTTCAAGCGGCGCCAGCTTTGTCATCTTCGGTGGCCAAGGCACCTCAGCCACGGTGGGCACCAGCGGTGACGACACCTTAACGGGTGACGCCACGGCCAACCAAATAGTGGCCGGCCAAGGCAACGATACCTTAATTGGCAACGGCGGCGCAGACGTACTGCGCGGGGGTGCAGGCAATGACATTTTGGTAATTTCAGACCTTAACTTTGCCTCCTTAGACGGCGGCACCGGTATAGATACCTTAAGATTAGACGGCAGCGGTATTGCTCTTGATTTGACCCAAATAGGCAATACCCGTGTCAGCAGCATCGAAAAAATAGACCTCACCGGTAGCGGTAACAACAGCTTGGTGTTAACCGCCTTAGAGGTGAACAATCTGACCGGTGCAAATACCTTTGAAACTACCGGTGTTAATGCCGGGCGTAAACAGTTGATGGTTGAAGGTGATGCTGGCGATGTGCTCACTTTTGATGACGCAGGCTGGGGACAGGGCGCTAGTGTTACCCTCAACAGTAACAGCTATAACGTTTTCAATAACGCCGACTCCCTGACTACGGTGTATGTTGAAAGCGCGGTGACGGTAGCTAATCAAACAGTGGTGTTTGACCTAGTTGGCGGCACATCTTCAGACCATTCGAACCGTACTTTTGATGCCGATGTCGATTACACCATCTATGTGCGAGTTGACTCAGATTCTGCAGCCTTGCTAAATGATGGAAACTCAGCGGTAGGTACTTGGGGAGAATGGAGTGGCGCTGAAAACCTCGACAGTGGAGATAAGCTTGTGATGGTTGGTGCAGGTGGTGCGATCCAGGGTCCGTCAAACGGATCTGGGATCACCAGCGTTGGTACGGCAGGGCCATCAATACAATGGCTGACAGCGCCTTCCAATACAGCAGGTATGCTGAATAATGCCGGATTGCTGAATCGTGACAAAGGTGGGGCTACGGCAACCCTGGATCTGTGGGATGGCACGGTTGCGCCGACACAATTTGTCAATGCCGGTTTTACCGCCATGCCTGCAGGCGTACTAACGTCACAAGGGTTGGCTTAATCGCCTATCAATCGCCGGTGATGCTTAAGCCATGGTGGCTTAAGCATCACCGTTCACCAAAAAAATGCCAGGCTTTGTTTAACACATGACAATAAAATCAGTAATCAATAACTCGGCAGCCGCATCTGTACCTGCAGCTGCATCTGTGGGTACATCTGAACCGACTTTTGATATTTCTACCTCACGCCAGTTTAGTCACTGGCTTGCAGAGCGTGGTTTTTCCATTGGCTTTACCACCTACCAGAGCGGCAAGTTATTTTTTTTGGGCAGTAACGATAAGAATGAACTATCCATATTTGAGCGCAGCTTTGAACGGCCTATGGGTTTGTACGCTGATGCGGACCAAATTTGGCTGAGCAGCCTGTATACACTGTACCGCTTTGGTAATTCGTTACCAGCCGGCACAAGCCAGGATGGTTTTGACCGTCAATACATTCCGCAGGTGGGCTATTACACTGGCGATATTGACATTCACGATTTGAACATTGACGCCGAAGGTAAACCGGTATTTATCAACACCCTATTTGGCTGCATTGCCACTACCGACGCCGAATACAGCTTCCGGCCATTATGGCAGCCTAAACATCTCAGCGATCTGGCTCCTGAAGATCGCTGCCATCTTAACGGCCTGGCCATGCGTGATGGCCAACCCGCTTTCGTCACTGCGGTAAGCGAGAGCGACATTGTCGACGGTTGGCGTGAACACCGAGCCGATGGGGGCGTAGTGATTGATGTGGTTAAAAGCGAGGTAGTGGCCCGTGGGCTGTCGATGCCCCATTCGCCGCGTTGGTATAACAACCAACTTTGGGTCGCCAACTCAGGCACAGGTGAGCTTGGCACGGTGAATTTAGAAACCAACAGCTTTGAACCTAAAGTATTTTTGCCCGGGTATATTCGTGGCTTAGCCTTTATCGACAACTGGGCGGTGGTTGGCCTTTCCAAACCACGGCATAACAAGACGTTTTCTGGTTTACCGCTGGATGAGAAGTTGAAAGAGAAGGATGTAGAGGCGCGCTGCGGTATCTACATCATCAACCTCAACACCGGTCATATTGAGCATTGGCTGCATATATCAGGTGTGATCACTGAACTGTATGACGTGGTCACAGTGCCCGGCGTTAAACGCGCCAGTTTTATTGGTTTTCGCAACGATCAAATTCGGCGAAATGTGCACATTGGCCCGGCGAGCGAGTAAATAAGCGTGAACAACGCCGCCAAATCAGACGCCCTGTTTGAAAAAGCCATTGCCGCCCATCAAAGCGGTGATCTGGCGCAAGCAGGGGCGCTGTACAAACAACTGCTTAAACAAAGGCCAGGCCACAGTTCGGCCTGGATCAATTTAGGGCAGTTGCAGCGCAAGCAAGGCAAGGGCGCTGAGGCTATTGCAAGTTATCAGCAGGCCAGCAAGCTGCCGCAACCGCCTGTTGAGCTGTACTTTAACTTAGGCAATCTTTATTTGGCCCAGGGCGAATTTGAGAAAGCCTTGGCTGCATATCAACAGGTGTTACAACAGTGTCCTGATCATCTAGCTGCCCTACAGCATAAAGGTATGGCGCTGCGCATGGCTGGGAGATTGCAAGACGCGAGCGATGTTTTTGGCCTTGTGTTAAATCAAACGCCTAATCATCACGCTTCATTATTGGAGCGCGGTAATCTTGAGCGTGCATTACGTCGGCCAGAATCTGCTAAACAAAGTTACCAACACCTGGTGCATCATTATCCGGATGACTGGAAAGCGCACTATACGATGGCTCGGTTGTTGTTTGACCTAAGGGAAGTCGAGAGCGGTCAGGGCTACTTGAATCGAGCAATTCAGCTCCCGGAAGATCCCGCAGCGGTGCTGCAGCCATTGGCGCAGAGCTTTATCAGCGAAGGTCGATATAGCGATGCGTACGGTGTATTGCAACAATTGCTGCAGGCCGTACCCGACCATCCTGCGGCGCAACTGCAGCTGGGTAAGGTGTTAGTGCGGCTTGGGCGTAGTAAAGAAGCCAATGCGCTGTTTCAACAGCTTTCGGCGTCGACGGATATCGGTTTGCTGACACAACTGGCCAATGTGTCGATGGATATCAATGATTGGCAGCCGGCACTGACGCTGCTACGCAGGGTGATAGAGCTTGAGCCGCAATGCATCGATGGCTACCTTAACCTTGCCAGCGGCTGTGTGACTGCCTGGCAACTTAACGAGGCGTTAACTGTATTGGAACAAAACAAAGCGGTGATTGGTGATCATTCCGCGTTGCCTGCACTCATGGGTAGTATCCATAGTAAACGGGGCGATGTTGAGTCGGCGCTGAATATCTATCGAAAGGAACCGTCTTCTCACCACAATAAACAGAATGCCCAGCTCAATTTTGCCAGCCTGTACAGTGACCAGTTGACGTCTGAAGATAATTTTCAACAGCATTTACGCAGTGCCGCACAGCAGCAACAAGGGGTGACCCCAGTCCAACGCTGGGCGAATAACCCCAACCCCGATCGACCGCTGCGTATAGCTTATGTGACCGCTGATTTACACCACCAGCACCCGGTAGATATTTACTTACAGCCGGTATTTTCCCAGCATGATCAATCTCAATACTCGGTGACGATTTATTACAGCGGTGTCGGCTACGATGACCGTACTCGTCGTGCCAAAGGCCTGGTGGCGCACTGGCATGATGTTTATGGCTGGCCCGATGAGCGGCTGCATTGTCAGATCGAAAGTGATCAGATCGATATCCTTATTGACCTCTCTGGCCACACCGGCCGCAATCGGCTATCGCTATTTGCCCGCCACCCGGCACCGCTGCAAGTTGCTATGGTGGCCTATCCCCACAGCACCGGGCTTGATGCGATGGACTATATTCTAGGCGACCCAATTTTTACGCCACCCGAACAGGCGCACCTTTACAGTGAACAGTTACTAAGGCTTGATCGTTGTATTTTCTGTTATCCAGCCGATCTACATCCGGTCAACTCCCCTCGCGATGAGCGCGACGAGGTCATTTTCGGCTCGTTCAACAATGTACCGAAACTGACGCCGTCTACCATTCGCCTCTGGGCGGAAATTCTGCATCAGGTGGCCAATAGTAAGTTACTGCTGAAAGCGCCTTCTTTTCAGGACCCAGGCTGTGTTGAACGCTATCACGGGTTATTTCTGGAGGCGGGTATTCCGGCCGAGCGGCTTGTTTTTCGTGGGCCGACGGGGCTCGATGAGATGATGCGTGAATATCGTGATATGGACATTGCGCTCGACCCTTTTCCGTTTAACGGCGGTACTACCAGCCAGCAGGCGCTATGGGCAGGCACCCCTTTAGTCACCCTTGCGGGGGCAAGCTTTAATCAGCGTATGGGCGCGTCAATTCTTACCCATCTTGGCCATCCCGAATGGGTGGCAGAAAGTAAGGATGAATACGTGCAGATAGCCGTCAACCTCGCGTCAGATCAGGCAAGGCTGCGGGAGATTCACTGGATGCTGCCACAACAAATGCAGCAGAGTGTTCTTACCGACAGCTACGGCTATACCCGTAACCTGGAGCGTTTGCTGCGGCGTATTTGGCGGCAGTGGTGCACCAAACAGGTCGGTGAGCGTGCTTGATTGTCATCTTTAGGAAAAAATCTTGTCTTATTTAGCCCTATTACGCCGTCTGGTAGATTTACAGCAGTTTGAAGAACTGAAATACATCGCTTTACACGCCCATCTTGAAACCCTTGACCCAAACTTGTTACCGCTTATCGCCTTAACGCATCTTCACTTAGGTGACTATGCCACGGCGGTTGGCCACCTTCAGCAAGCTGAAAGCGCCATCGCTCAATTGGATGAAGAAGCCAAAGTAGATTTGGCCGGCGCCTATGCCTTGATGAATAGGGTGGGTGATGCCAAAGCTTTGTTAGACGGGGCTTTAACGGTTTTGCCCGAACACCCACTGGCAATGGCTCGCTTGGCCTGGTGTGAGGTGCAATTAGATGATTTGCCCAGAGCCAAAACCCTTTACCAAAAATCTGCGGATTTAGCGCCGCATCGTTTGCCGGTGTGGATTGCGCTGGTGCGTTTGCACTTGCAGGAAAGAGTCGATAACAACGATTACGATAGTGCTGTGGCACAGCGGGCTTTAGACCAACTATTACAACAGTTTGATGGCTTGCGAGATGAGTTGCCGGCCACCGTGGCTGACAATTTTGTGGTGCAGCTGCGTCAACTGCAACTTGAAATTTGGCTCACAGATCAACAAACCGCCCAAATTGAAGACTGGTTAACCGAACGCAAAGCCACTATTGCTGAAAACGACTGGGTCAATCTGGTCAGGTTTTACGCGGGTTTATTGGCCAGTCAACATCAGCATGCGAATGCGGAACAAGCCCTGCGCAACGCGTTAAAAGACCTGCCCGACAATATTCCACTGATGTCGCAACTCGCCGAGTTGGCGCAAACGCAAGGCCGCACCCAGCAGGTTATTGCTTTATTGCGCCGTTGCATCCGGTTAAATGAACAAGCGCAAAAACCGACCCTTCCTTTCTGGGCTCGCTTGTCTGCTACCTGTCTGCACGGCATGGAAGAGCAAGCCCGTAAAGCTGCTGAAAAAGCCTTGGAGTTGGCCTCCGAGCTAGTGGTCAGTAACGATTTATCCGAGCAGGCCATTCAGCAACAAACCTGGCAAGCGCAAAACGCCATGGCGCAAGTTGAAAGCCAAACCCAACACTTTGCTGAAGCCGAAACCCTGTTTGATCAGATACTGACCGAAAACCCGTACTTTATGCCCACCTTACAAGGCTTGGGTTCGCAAAAAATGCAACAGGGCGATATTGACGGCGCCATTGCTTTGTATGAGCGCATTAAGCAAATTGACCCGGTGACCGGTTTTTCGGCATTGATTAATGCCCGCCAATTTCCAGACGATGTGCACACTCTGGAACGCATGGAAAAAATCGCAAAGCAACCGAGCTTAGAGGGTAAATCGCGCACCGGGATTTTGTTTCAACTGGCCAGCGCCTGGGAAAAACGTAAAGAGTTTGATAAAGCTTTTGAGTTGGCGCAATTGGCCAACAACACCAGTAAGGCCGTTTTACATTACGACCCGATTGCCCATCGCCAACGCTGTGCAAGAATCCGCTATGGATTTTCGAAATCCTTGTTTGAACACCGCTCCGAGCACGGCTGTGATTCAAGCTTGCCGGTATTTGTATTGGGCATGCCGCGTTCTGGCACAACGTTGGTAGAGCAAATTCTGGCCAGCCACAGTCAAATTTTTGGAGCAGGGGAGCTGGGTGTTATTCCCAGTGCCATTGCGGGCCTGGAGCGCTGGGAGCGCCATGTGGGTTCAGGCCGACACTTCCCCGATTGTGTCGATGATTTAAATGCTTACACCAGCAAAGGCATTGCTGAAAATATCCTGAAAGAGCTGCAAGAATATGCCCCAGAGGCCAAGCACGTGGTGGATAAACTGCCCCACAATTTTGAGAATATTGGCTTAATCAAGTTTTTGTTCCCCAAGGCCAAAATAATTAGCGTGCGCCGTGACCCGCGGGATATTGCCTTATCCAACTTTTTTACCGACTACCAGGCCAAGCACGGCGGCATGGGCTTTGCCTATGACATGGAATGGATTGGGCAACAGCTAGCCGACCACAATCTGTTTATGCACCATTGGCAACAGGTGTTTCCTGGTGAAATATTAGAAATTAACTACGAAGACGTAGTGGAAAACACCGAAGCCGGTGCCCGAAAAATGCTGGATTACATAGGCGTCGAGTGGGAATCACAAGTGTTGAGTTTTAATGAGCTCGACAGGCCGGTTAAAACCGCCAGTGTCTGGCAAGTGCGCCAGCCGATTTATAAAACCTCGACTGCCAAGTGGAAGCGTTATCAAGACTATTTAGCCCCTTTGATTCAAGGCACGAACGCCAAGATTACTTGGGAGCCGGTTGAAATGCTCAATTTGCCAGAGCCCGCCATGCTGACGGACGCGGTGGCTTTGTATAAAGAAGATAAACTCGACGACGCTGAATACGGCTTTAAAAAACTCTTGCATCACATTCCCGAGCACGCCGCCGCACACTTCATGCTGGGGCTTATCTACGCCCGTAAAGGTCACTTGGCTGATGCGATTGAACACATGGAAACAGGTCATGATAAATGCCCGTGGAATAAAAACTGGCGGCAGGGTTTAGTTCAAGCCTATGAAATACAGGGCGACATTGAAAAGACTGAAGGCCTAAAGGCGAAATATTCAACAAGTGCGAATGAGACCGCAGAGGATTCTGCTGACTTTGCGCCATAAGGTTGTCACCCAGAACTATTTTAGGATGCGTAGAATGTTTATTGATTGTCTGAAAAAAAGTCTGGTGGGGGTAGGTTGTGTTTGGTTCATATTACAGACGCCTGCCGTTTTAGCAGAGCCAACCGATGGTCTGGTGACTGCCTTACAAGCAGCGATCGCCTTGAACCCGGCCATTCGAGGCAAGCAGGCGGAAGTGTCGTCAACCAATTGTTTAGGTGATAGTGCCAGAGCGTTACGCTACCCAACGCTGAGCGCACAAGTCAGTGTGCTGGATAATGACAGCCAATCCGGGAACCTGACGGTTCGCCAGCCTTTATGGGCCTTCGGGCGTATTGATGACAGCATTGCCTACGCGGATGCCGATTCAGTACTCGAATTGGCTGATTTAGAGCGTGTAAAGCGTGATTTGATGGATAAAACCGCGTCTGCTTACGCCCGCGTGCAGGGTGTGATGAAACGCTTAGCCATTGCCGATGATAATGTGGCGGCGTTACAGATTCTGTATGAGCAAATCCAGCGCCGTGAACAAGGCCAGTTGGCGTCTATTGCGGATGTGCGGCTTGCCAATGCCCGCTGGGTTCAAGCCAAAGCGCAGAAGGTGCGCTATGAAGGCGAGTATGATGTGGCCAAAAACGAGCTGTATGCCTTAACCCAAACGACAATACAGGTTCAGGAACAGGTCGATTCATCCATTACGTTATTGCCCAGCTTGGCCCAGCTATTGGTGCTGTCGCTCGATAAAAGTGCCGAAATTTACTATAAAAATACCCTTTTAGCGTTGGCAAAAGCAGCGGTTGAGCGCGAAAAATCTTCGGTTATGCCTACCTTGAATTTGCAAGTTCAGCACTTTACGAACTCGCGTTCTGACGTTAATCGTAACAGTGATACGCAAATCAGTGTTGTTCTTGAAGCGAGTCTGGATGGCTTTGGCTTTAGCGCCAAGGGCCGAAATCGCTCTTTTGCAGCCAAGGTGGATGCTGCCTGGGAAAATGTAGCGGCCACCCGCAATGAGATCAATCGGGCGGTGAATAGTTTTTATCGTAATCGTGAATCCCAGCAGAGGTTAATAGACGCACAAGCGCAATCCGTTGACGAATTGCAGGATATTCTAAAGTCTTATCAGCGCCAATATGACGCCGGAAGAAAGGCCTGGCTTGATGTGCTTAATATTCAGCAAGAGCTTACCGAGCAGCGTCTTCAAAGAGCGCAAGCACAAAATGATTGGTTGATCTTCAGTTTGAAGCTGGCTGTTCTGACTGGCCAACTTGACCCCCTCGTCAGTAAAAAAGGAATCTTAAGTGAGTGCTGCTGAAAACACGTTAGAACCTTTAGCGTCGCAAACCGCTATTCCAGATCATCTGCTGATGAGGGACATGCAGTTTGTGGGTATTGAACTCAAGATCGCGGATTTATCAGCGGCACAATCAAGAGCCGCCGAAAGCATGCCGGATGTGTCGGCTGCAGAACGCTTGCGTTATGTGTTTACCCAACTGCAGCTCAAAGGTCTTCAGCCGGTCCCGCTGATGTGGCGGAGGTTTGATTTGCAGCGTTTGCCTGCGCTGGTGCAGCATGATGATCAATGGTTTTATGCCAGCGCTTTTGATGGGCAAGCAATCACGCTACTGGATGCCGATGAGCAACTGCATCAGGTTGATGAAAGCGCGTTGCAAGATGCCAAAGTCATTTGGCTGAAGGGCCCCCAACAGCGCTCTAAATCCACCGCCCTCGATGAGCGCGGCAATATCGCGGCGAAGATGGTATGGCGCGCCTTGTTTAAGAATCCCGCATGGGTAACCAAGGTGTTGCTTGCAACCTTCATTATTAACACCCTGGCTGTCGCCACCTCGATTTTTGCCATGCAAGTGTATGACCGGGTAGTGCCAACGCTTGCATACGCCACCTTGACCACCCTGGTGACGGGGATGTTGATCATTATCATCCTGGACTGGCTGCTGAAGACCTTGCGCGCACGGATTTTAGACAGTGTCTCCATTGCGGTGGATAAACAGGTCTCGCAGCAGGTGTTTGATCATCTATTGCATTTACGTCTGGATATTCAACCGAAAAGCTTGGGTACATTGGCCGCCCAGGTGGGTGGGTTGGATGCGGTCAGGCAGTTTTTCTCTGCGAGTGTCGTGTTTGGGCTGATTGATCTGCCGTTCATCATTATGTTTATTGCGTTTATCGGCATTATTGCGGGTGATGTGGCTTGGGTGTATGTGATTTTATTCCCGATCGCCTTGTTATTGGGCATTACCACGCAGTTCAGACTGAAACGTTTGTTGCGCGATCAAATGTTGCGCAGCAATGAGCGTCAGGGTGTGTTGGTGGATGCAATACGCGGGGCGGAATCGATTCGTGCCAATAATGCGGGTTGGCGTTTTTCACAAGAGTGGCAAAACATTACCGCCTCGATTGACGGCTATAATATTCAGCAAAAAGCCATTAATAGCTTTTCGACCACCACTACCGGCAGTTTATCAACACTGGCGTATGTGTCTGCGGTGATGGTGGGCGTATGGCAGATTGAAGCGGGCTTGCTGACCATGGGTGGGCTGATTGCGGCAAGTATCTTGGGCGGGCGTGTCATCGCACCGATCTCGCAAGGGGTGCAGTATTTGGCTCAGTGGCAAAACGTGAACCAGGCGCTGCAAATGGTCAATCAGATATTGCTGCTGGATCTGGAGCGCCGGCCCAATCAGACTTTGCTGCTACCAGAAACCACCCCCACGCTACTCGCGTTGGATAAAGTGCGGTTCAGCTACCCCGAATCGCCTGTTCAGCAGGTGCATATTCCAGATCTCGTATTCAAAGCAGGCGAGCGGGTGTTGTTGGTTGGTGCTGTGGGTTGCGGAAAATCCACATTATTAAAAGTGATGGCCGGTATGTATCAGCCCAGTGAAGGGCGTGTGCGTTTGGGCGATGCGGATCTGTGGGAAATGGATCCGCAATTGGTCGCTAGTCAGGTGGGTTATTTGCCTCAGAATCCGCATTTGTTTAAGGGCACCTTACGCAGCAATTTGACCTTGTCAGGCCATTCCAGCGATTCACGGTTGTTAAAGGTTGTTCGTGATTTAGGGGTTGATGAGATTGCTGCCAGCAGTCCGCAAGGCATGGATCTGGTCATTAGTGAAGGTGGAGATGGTTTATCAGGCGGTCAAAAACAACTGGTTGCCTTGTCGCGGGTGGTGATCGATCAGCCTACGGTGTGGTTGTTGGATGAACCAACGGCGGCACTGGATGGGCAAAGCGAGGCTAAGGTGTGGGATGTATTGGCTGAAAATCTAAGAGCAGACGATATCTTTGTGGTGGCGACTCATCGTCCTATGCAGGCGGTGAAAATGGCCACTCGGGTGGTTGTGATGCACCAAGGTGAAATTATTCAGGATGGAAAGCCCGATCATGTGTTGCCGCAGCTGATGGCGAGAACCCGGGCGCAGCTGGCGCCGCAACCACCATCCGTGTCTGGCCTGTCGGCCGTTAAAGGAGCGCGAGATGTCATTTGATAACATGGCATATCAAGCGCAGCAGGATGAAGAAAGCCCGACGGTGCAAAAACGTATCGTGCGTTTAGAAAATTATCATCGTCAGGGTTATGGTTTATTGTTGCTGGTGCTTTTTTCTGCACTACTCGTCTTTGTTATCTGGTCCATGCAGTTCAAGATTGATGAGGTGGCAAGAGCCTCAGGTGAGGTGATTGCCAGCAGCCGTGTGCAAGTTATTCAGTCCGTGGACGGTGGCGTAATTTCACAGATACTAGTGAAGGAAGGCGATAAAGTGGAAGTCGGTCAGGAGTTGGCGCGACTTGATCAGACCCGTATTGGTGCGATTGTGGGGGAGGTGCAGGCCCGCTTATTTGCTTTAAAAACCAAAGCCATTCGTTTAAGAGCGGAAGTGACGAATGCTGAGACACTGCAATTCCCAAAGGATTTTGACCAGGTTTTTAAAGAGCTGGTTGATGTGGAACGTGCCCTGTTTCTGCAACGGCGGACGGGTTTGTTAGAAGAAATCAGAACCCTGAACGTGTCAAAATCCTTGGCGCAAAGAGAACTGAATCTATTAAAAAAACTTTTAGGTTCCGGCGATGTGAGTGGCTCGGAGTTAATACGTGCAGAACGCGCAATGAACGAAGCGGATGGCCAGCTGGTCAATCGAAAAAACAAGTTCCTGGAAGAGGCGCGGGTGGACCTGTCCAAAGCAGAAGATGAGATTGGGCAAAACCAGCAGATACTAAACCGTCGTTTACAAGAGCAGGACGACAGCGTTTTCATTTCGCAAGTGAATGGCATTGTTAAAAATATTCGCGTGACCACTGTGGGTGGTGTGCTACGCGCGGGCGAAGAAATGATGCAAATAGTGCCTATTGGGGATGATTTGATTGTTGAGGCTAAAGTCAGCCCTGCGGATATTGCCCGTGTGCAAAAAGGGTTGGAAGCCAATATCCGTTTTGACCCGTTTGATTACACTATATTTGGTGGTGTGGATGGCAAGGTGGTATATGTCAGTGCCGATACTCTGAAAGAGGATACCCAAAAAGGCGAAGAAATTTATTACCGGGTACACGTGATCACCAACTCTAATCCGGTGATCACGACCACGGGAAAAGCCTTAGAAATATTGCCCGGGATGACGGTGCAAGTGGATATTCGCACTGGCGAGCGCACACTGATGGAATACTTACTCAAACCGCTAAGAAAAACCCTGACAAATTCCTTTGGTGAGCGTTGATGCCGGGTATTGGTTGATTTAATCGATCATTCCGCAGTCACGCAGCGCGGTAATAACGGCATCAGCGGCGTGTTCGGCGTTTATTTCAGCCGTTTTCAAGTGTACGTCCGGCGTGGTGGGGGGCTCATAGGCGGAATCAATCCCGGTGAAGTTTTTAAGCTCGCCTCGGCGAGCTATTTGATTGAGTAGCGAGACTTGGGGTTGCTAGCGCCATCGATGGTACCAAGCAGAATGTTGGCAGTAATCAGGTTCTATCGGTGGGCTCAGGTGCATGGATGGATTGAGAGAAAAAAACTTTGGGAGGATCAAACGAAGACAGTGCGTTTTCGTGTCACCGTTGGTTTTGAAAGGACGATGGGGGTTCTACCTCGGAAAAGATGCAGTCTCTGATCTCCAAGGTAGTTTATGAGTGAGCCCCTTGATCTGATTATAAGAAATAAAACGGTAAGCCGTTAGCAAAAGCTAAGGTGGACTTGTCATGCTTTTTAGTCGTTGGCGGTGCTAACGAGCATATTCGCACTTTCAATCGACGTGGAGGCGCTGAGGGCGGCGAATATGGGGTTCTGGGGATTATCTGTCCTAAAAAGACATAATCTTCTATAGCCTATATCAGTCGTGGCCTTCAGAGGGGTATTAACTTAGATATTTCCACTGTTTTCAGTAATCGGTCGCATTATTTCCTCAATATCGATCAGGTTATGTCCAAAGTTGAAGCTGTAAGCCCCATTTAGATTGATATTGTGCCAGTCTATCGGAGACACCGGTTTTGTAATCCTCAGCTTTTCTTCATCGCCAAGGCACTGTAGTCGAGTAAGTACATGGCCTTGATCATTCGGTTGTACTCAGTCAGAGCTCGCAATAATGGATGGTTTTGACTGTAGTCAGAGAGCTTGTGGACTAGGGTCGCCTGAGTGATGCTTTTTTCTTGCAGTGAGATCGCAATGCGCTGGATAGTATTCCACTGCTTGATGATAAGCTCCGTTTTGATCGACTTTTTCAAGCTCAACCTAACGCTCTGGTCTTTGCTTTCACTGATATTGAACATTTTTTCAATGACCTTGCCGAACTGGGCATATCTTGGTGCAAAGGTGTATCCGAACAAATCCAGCAAGGCAAAGTTCATAGCGCTGCGTGATTAGCAATAAGCGTTATAGCTGCGCGCGCTCAATAACTAAGTGCAACACCCTCTAATCGAATACCGTGTTGACATAGAAAACACTATCACCACCTCAGTACCACCGACCGCGTTACGCTCATGTTCCTGAAGCGTCAGGGCCTCAGCGCCGCGTTGAATCGGGTACCAGACCTGTCTGTGTTCAGTCAGGATGAGCTGAACGCTTTTGCCTTCCAGCTCAGCACTCGGTCTCGAAAGAAGTTAGGCTTTAAGACGTCGCTAGAGGTCTTTATGGATCTGATCAGCCGTACCCAGGAAGCGTTCATTAAACCGAGTGTTGCACTTGGAGTTGGAGACCGCCGGGTCTGGAACAAACTGCAAGGCAAGTATTTATTCTCTTTACTCCGGAAAACCATTCGGTATGTATTAATATTTTGGGTTTATGCTGTTGTTTTGGGTAGACAACGTAAAGCGTCAAGTGAAACGACTACTTTAAAAGATTCAATGACTCTATTGATGCTGATGCTTGACTTAGCGTAAGATTTTAACGATCATAAATTTATTTTACTGTGTGAAGTTGATCGACCCTAGCAAAAACAAACAATAATCATGGACAGGTAAGCTTCTGTCTCTTTCTATAGCCAGATGGAGAAAAACGATGGATAACGCTGAAAAAAAAAGCATAAAAGCCGCAGTAGAGACTGCAGTTGACCATAGCGCCTCGCCAGGGCTTGTAAGCAAACTTGCTTCGCTTGATACATCCCTTGCGCTGACTTCTTATCAATCTGAATTGCTATACTTGATTGGTCGTCACAAAGAGGACGGCAAACTGCGTTATGTAACAGCCGTCTCACGGTTTAATATCATTGATGGTCGGCGCGACAGGTGCCCCAGTGGCGACGGGGTGATAGATATTGAAAGCAATGAAATTGTTTGTGAAGGATTGTCTACGCCGCACTCACTGCGGACGCATAATGGTCAGTTGTGGTTGCACAATTATGGCACTGGAGGATTAGGTGTTGTCGAGTTTAACCAAAAAAGCAAAGGCAGTTTTGTACCCAGAGTCTTTTGTCCGCGCTTTCTGTTGGGCTTAGTCTTCCATGGCAATTTTTTCAAAGGAGTGGCCACCTCGATGGCATCCATGACGGGGGCAGTTGCCTTGTTCACTGGTCTGTGGGCTGGTGTGGCAAGTGCTGCGAACGAATGTGGCACAAACACCCCGGGGCCGACTGTCCTGACTTGTGTGGGTGGGACCTACTCGAACGGAATTATCTATAACACAAGAACACCTCGTGCGGATGGCGCAAACGAAGGCGATGGCATGACACTAATTCTAGACGACGCAAACATTATTGTTTCTGGTGCTGCAGTCGATGTCAGAACTTCAGACGTTAATACGGGTAACATCACCTTAAATGCTTTGAATTTTGGTAACCGTTCATTCCACGACGTAGTTGACTTACTTCACGTCCCGAAGTGGCCTGAGTAATCCCGGCGAGACCTTGTACTGCTTCTTGCCATCATCGCCCAGCACGATCACACTTTTACGGTTGATCT
>Ga0307981_1002372_pt1 | contig 15427 bp, 13 predicted proteins | sample OrgLakmetagen987_FD_201849 | JGI IMG/M metagenome (GOLD analysis project Ga0307981, IMG submission 201849) | Saline water microbial communities from Organic Lake, Antarctica - #987 | ecosystem: Environmental > Aquatic > Non-marine Saline and Alkaline > Saline | place: Antarctica: Organic Lake... | reverse complement strand
ACTGGTACTGGGAGCGGTAGCACTTACGATGCATTCTCTCTTGGACTCCAGCAATTCTCAGCCCTCAGTCTAGCGGAAGATTTTCTCAAGGCTGATTCAATCAGAAAGGAAACTGCGAAAAATACACAGGATGTCACTGATGATTTGGTCAATAACCTTTTCGAAGAAGATGAAGAATATGATGTGCAGCAAGATCTTGTTTTGAACAAAGCGCAAGGTGGAGATCAGATGAAGCAGCTGTTTCCAGGTTTTGGTGCCAAAGTCGGAGTGCAAGTTAAGCAACAGGGACAACAACAGCAAGGACAGCAACAGCAAGGACAAAATACTGGGACACCGCAGCCACTGCCCCAGGTGAGAGGACCCAATGGACCACCCATTCCTCCTCCACACTTGATGCATGGTCCTCCCCATGGACATCCTCAGCATAATATGATGCAGCATGGACGTGGAATGCCACCCCAGCCTCATATGATGCAGCATGGACTCGGATCTCCTCCTCCCGTGCATCACCATGGTCGTGGACCGCCACCCTCTCCTCATGGTATGCCACATGGAGGACCCATGACTCATGGTATGCCACATGGGGGACCTGGGATGCATCCACCTCCGCATCATATGATGATGATGCAGATGCAAATGCAACGTCAGCACATGATGCAACAACAGGCAATGCATGCCAATGGAAATGACAATCAAGGGCGTGAAGGCAATGGTAACACTAATATGAATGTGAATGCGAATAGTAACGCTAATGTGAATGTGAATGCACCACCCCCTGGACCACATACACTACAAAAGCAAAATCCACAGCAAGAAACGCAGACTCATCCCGTTCCTTCCCAACAGAAAGAAGTCTTTGCTAAATCAGATTTTCCAGCTCTTGGTGCTGATGCATCCGAAACTGAAAAGGAACGCAGAGAAGAACAGATTGAGAAGAAAAGACAAGCGTCCAAAAAGAAACCAACCATTGTTGCAAGCAGTGTCAAATCAAACACTATCCCTGTACGTACGACGTTCCACAATCCATCACCAAGTGCGGCACCTGTGCCCGCATCTGCCATCCATTGTACTTCCATGACATCCCGTGATTTATGCTATGTATTGCATTCCATGTTGAGACCGGTTTTATCCCATTCGTCAGTTTTGGATGCTTATAATGCTGATTATTACAGATGGAGCTATGATGATCGCAAAAGTCGTAATTTACTCTTTTTGGGAGGGAATGCACCTACAAAAAGTAACTTACCTAATCCTGTATGGAAGGAAACGAAGGTCAAGGCTCTGCAAATGGAACACGAGTTTCGTGATAAAGTGGAAAAAAGAGCGGATACTTGGATGAAAGAGAAACAGGCACTTGGGAGAGTTGTCAAGGTGAATGTCAAGAGGCCAAGAGCTTTATTGGCAACTGGTGCTTTAAGTAGTAGTGGTGCTGGCTCTGCGAAGAAAGATCTGGATTCTGCAGAGGTTGTGGCGAAGACGGAGGAGGATCGTCAGAGGGCATTTTTGTGGGCTGGTCGTGTTGCCATTGATCAGGGATTTCAGGCGTATTTGAGTCTTGTGGAGTTGAGACGTTTGTTACAGTCTAGGCCTGGTGATGCTTTAAGTGGGGAGGATTCAGTGGTCGATCGCAGGGAAGAATTGTTGAAGGACGTGGAGGAGAATGTTAGTAAACTACAGGGAACTTTTGGGCTTAAGAAGTCGGATGGTGGAATTGAATGTGATGATAAGATTTTGGCGAGGACCTTGACATTGCCCAAGGGACGTATGCTACTTTCTCGTGTTGTGGATGAGGGCATCTTACCCCATCCTAGTGCTTGCAAGGTGCTTCCGAATGCCATCAAGGTGGTATTTGATTCTGCATCCACCGGAGATCTTGCTGCCACACCACCGGCTGGAGAAGATCGACTCTTGAGGTCCTTGACTGGATTGGTCAAGACTGAACACCCAAGCGTTGATCCTGCAAATTTGCTACAGTGCCTTATGAGCACAATCACTGCGGAGACTGTGATTAATGGAGAGAAGCGCAGTATGAAGGCTGTCCTTACAAGTAAGCGTACATTAATGGAGCTTCTATACGGAATTTTTTCACGTGGAGGTGAGGTATGTGTTGGTGGGTTTCAAGCAGATTGGAAAGATAAAGAAACCAAGTTCCTTGCAATCCTCTCTGCTAGCTAAGCGAACTGCACTTTGTAGACGCACTTGGTTCTAGGTTGACAAGTAGCAATCATCCTGTTTATTTTAATTACGGACAGGAACAAATTAAAGTTGAATAGTAATGACAAGAATATTCAGACGTCGTGCACTCAATTAGGAACTTATTATTTTACGTCGTTCAGTACTTTTTGGTGGATGCTTTCATGGCTTAGTTGATTTATAAGCTGTCTTGGATAGAATTAGCACTGTTCCTGAGTGTCCTCTGGTGAATTCTAGTATCCTCATCTGTGTATCCAGTTCAATGTAATCCTGTCGGCCTGATGCCTGATGCCAAGAGGAAGATTCACATGAAATGGTGACTTACGAAGATTCAGTCTACATCTACCGAACTCAACATGAAAGTGACGAAGATGAGGAAGATCGATAATTGGTCAAAGCTGAGAAGCATGAAGTGTCTAGATTAGAGAATAAAGTGGAAGAATGTGCCAACGAACCTAAAATAGATGTGGACTTGACGAGGATGTGGATAAACAAAGTCCTTGTTTGTTGATGTATCATTTTGTTTGCTTACGTTTTTCCATTGCCTTCATCCTTTTTGAAGTTTTAATTTTAGTTTCTAAAAGATCCTTCCTGCTGTTCTTTAATAAATTCTGCCCGGCCTTAAAGTAATGTTGGCACAAACGAAGACGGAAACTTTTGTTCGATTCAGCTTCTAGAACAGCCTTTGTTCCATGTTGAAACTAATGTAGGACAGTAAGGGATGTGCCATGATCCACAAAAAACATGATTGAAGATGAAAAAGCGTTTTTTCTATTTTATGCGAAAGTCTTTGTTCCTTGTTAAAACGAATGTGGGACGAGTGACTTGTGTGTTTTCATCTGATCTGGTTTTGTGTGTAAATTTGAGAGAGAAGTCTCAGAGGCACAGCAGCTAGCGAGATGATGGATTAGTAGATGCTCATTGCACAGCTGGTGCGTCGTTGTTGAGCACTGCAATTGCGAATTTAGAGCAACGTCGAGTGAGTGACCTGTTCTTGAACGATCATGCCAATTGCAGCAAGCATGGCAAGTCTTCCGTTATTCAGCTCCTTGGTCTGCATCTCAGCAAATTCCTTTGGGTCGGTGGGCTTAAGGCCTAAAGGATCAAATCCAATGTCACCAGGATAGTAGTTATTCTTCAAAACAGCACCAAATGTTCCTTCGATCTCGTTCTCTGAGTTGTAATTCATAGCCTTAACGGGATCGACCCAGCCGATATTCGCACGTCCAAGCTCAGCAGTTGCAATGGAACCAACAAGCCAGGCAAAGAAAAAAGGTGCTACCTCCTGCACTTGTGCAAGATGAGTATTGGCAGGTCCAAGAATTTGTCCTCCAAACAATGGATGGAAGTTCTCACCGACCAAGTATCCAAGCACGGCAAGCATACCTACACGCCCGTGAGTAACCTCAGACTCACGGAATCTCTTGATCTCAGTCACAGGTAGTCCCGTAGTGAGTCCAAGGGGATCGAAATTTCCTAGAGGAGCAACAGCTCCTGGGAGGCCAGCGCAGAAAGCTTCGGGATCGGCTGTCCATCCGTTGATGGTGGGGTACGCGGGGGCAACAGGCTCCTCTGCTTCGATAGACACATCGGCCATGGACAAGGTAGTCTTTATGACATTGACGGAGGAAGGGGCAAAGGCAGAAGCGCTTACAGCAAGGGTGGTGAGTACGAAGGCAGTTTTCATTGTAATTCTTTTTAGTATGTAATTGTCGATGTGAACGTTTTATGAGCATTTGAGAAGGCTCGCATCACGCATCATACCAAGTTGCAAAATGAGCTGGCTACGTGAGTCATAAGAGACACGTAAACTTGCGACACATCATACTTAATCGTGGCAAGCGACTTCCGACTTATTTATGCTGTGGTTGTGAAGCAAGCATGTGGCATAAGAATAGTGAGTCACAAAACTTTGAATTACCACGAGCGTATTAAAACTAATCGAAACCTTTGCATTAATAATGTACAATGCGTCGCTCGTATTGATCCAATTATCAAAATAGCATCAACATCATCCTATTTCAAATTCTTTGGAGGAGGCTCATCAGTTGTGCGGATGATGTCGTGATGATCTATATTGTAAATGGGACTGCTATCAGAATGGCCTATAAAGAGCTCGAACTATTTTGTCTGTTTTATTACTATCGACGATCGGCAACCCTACACAATTTTTACTCTTTTGATGAAAACTGCTGACTTCAGCAAAAACCTTCTTGAAACCTGAATTAAATCCTTGTAGTTTGTAGTAAATCTAACCGAAGAACTACTCTGCTTTTGCACATCAGCTCTATTTCATCGAAGACCTCCTCCTGAAGCTTGAATGGCCCCTTTAAAAATCCACCTTCTGCAAATACTTGCCTCTTATTGTTTTCTAGGGACATTGGCATTTAGTGCGAAACCTTTGACGAGTGCAGTGTTGCATGTATCGTATGACGGTTCTTTGTTTCATGGCTGGAGTGCATCAAACAATAAAGGAAACGTAACAGACTCTAGCAGCACTGCATTCGAGCCAAGCAAAAGTGGCCGGTCGAGGAGACATAAATTAAGGCCTTCAATGAAAAAGGGTGATATAAGAAGTGTAGAGCAGAGCCTACAAGGCGTCCTATCTAAACTTTACGGCAATGTCTCTCCAAAAAGAATTGTTGTAGAAGGTTGTAGCAGAACAGACAAAGGAGTGCATTCAAAAGGTTCTTATGCCCTCGTATATTGCATGATTGATGAAGAATCTGGTTCAAAGTCGATCGAAGGGAAAAGACTTCCACATCCCACTAGCCCAGGAGATACATCATTCAAAGAATTACCATTCAAGTCAGATCTCCAACAGATGGTATTTGCTATGAATAAGATGCTCCCTCCAGACGTACGGTGAGTTACCACCTTTTCTATTTATATGGCTAAATTGATATTTAGCTCATGATAGTCGCTGCAACTAGGGTAACGAATGCATCGTCAATGCCGGTACGAGTAGAAGGTGACAACGAGATTAATAAAAGACCATTCCACCCATCACTTGATTCTCGACGCAAAACTTACAGATACATTTTCTCTGTTGGTGATATCCACGATCCGATTCGTTGCAGGTGAGTTGTTGTTTCATGTGTTTCATATCAAAATAATTGAAAATCAATTTCTGAAAGGTCTTCACAGAAATGTATGGCACGTTCCACATTGCACTGAGTTTGATATTAATAGAGGGAAAGAATGTGCTGAGATCCTGTGTGGCAATCACGACTTTATTGCATTCCGAGGGGCATTCCGAGGCAACGAGCGTGGGAAACAACAGGACACGCATTGCACAATTTTTAACATTTCACTTTTGGAAGAAGAAAGAGATGGGAAAGACTCCCTGGGACTTTGTAAAACATACTATATCGATATTACCGGGGACCGCTTCTTATATAAACAAGTTAGATTCATGGTGGGGACTATTGTGCAGTGCGCAATGAAAGTAGTAACAAAAGAAGACTTGAAAGAGATTTTGAACACCAAAAGATGGATCAAAAACACATCGTATGGCCAACCGTTTCCACGTTTCTGTGCGCCTGCTCATGGACTTTGCTTGAGCTCTGTCGACTTTGAAAAAGATTGGGAATTTAATTGGCTTGTGGAAACAGAAACAGATACAGAAATTACAAGGGAACGATGACTTAAGAAACCAGGAGCTCGCTATTTCTAGGAAGCTGCAAGATTTCCTTTAACATTAACCATTCATGGCACAACTTGATTCTCTTTCTACAATTGGGGGCTTCTACAATAGTATCAACGGTACGAGAAAGACTTTCCTGACCATGTTAAAAAGGTTTCCAAATTTGCAAATTTCTAATACTATCATTGAATATGTTGAAAAACAGTTACCTAACGACATTATTTAAAATAACCGGCGGCACTTCTGATAAATAATACAAACCTTTTCTGCCCACCACCACACACCCATACTGTGAATTGCATCATTGAATCAAACAAATTGGTGCTTTTACTTCGCCATCACCCTCTACTAGCTATTTCTTATTTGTCTTCACGCTGTCGGCCTTAAAGGAAAAACAGAACAAAGGAAGTGTTTTAGTGCTAACTGAATTTCAGCCTATCTTCGGTTTGAACCATATTTTTCTCAGGTTAAAAAAACGTCAACGCCATAATGAGCAAGGTCAAAAGCGGACATTTGATCCAAAGACTGATTATCTTTAACCTAGGCCTTTTGCCTGGTGCGCAATCAGGTGGTGTCATTGACGAGGCCGCCTCAGATGCAGAATTGTGCGAACACATCCTCTATTACAACGAACTAGAAGAAGGAGAAAAACCGGTAACCGCTACCGATGCAAGATGCTCCTATAATTTCGAAGAGGCCATCAGATTTGCTGGGCTTTGCAACGCGTACTATTCGATCCAGACAACTATTGACAATCAGATGAATACAAACAGAGCCGAAAGCAATACAAGAGAGGTGTATCTGTCAACGTGTACTCTTGTCTTTACTCAGTTGGAACCCTCAGAGACTAAAGGCATTTTAGCAGTTGCGCAATTGCCAAGACCTAGTAAAAGAAACAAAAATACGAAAAGTATTGACGAAAACGATCTCTTTTCACCACTCAAGATGCGGGACAGATTGTTGAAGTCCCATGACTTATTTCAACATACGAATGGAGGCATCTGCACCAGGCTCTGCACACAAAATTCAAAACATTATGATGCTGCTCAGTCAAAAACACCATTTGAATCGAGATACATTGGAATGGATGAATTCTACAGCTATCACAAGCGTCTACGAAAGTTATATAAGATATTTTCAAATGCATCGACGAAGAATGAGAAAGATCAAGTTGAAGAAAAGGTTGACTTAATACAACGGCAACTTAACGAATGTGCCCAATCATTACCAATCAACGCATTACGTATGGATCTGAAACAGTTTTACGATTCTTTTCTTCGAGATATAGCAGTTTCCGAGTGCTAGCTTTGATGATGGAATTCTTCTAACATGAACCATAATTGGTAGAGAATTTATGGGTGGATGGATCCTTTCGCATAATTCAATCACAATTCTGTATTTACCGCTCCTGCGCTCTTAGTGAGATCCTATAAAATGACTTGGATCGGCATCATACTGTAATTTTAAATACACAAATGCAACGAAGGCAACACCTAGAACCGCAAACGCCTTGATCTGACTTTGTAGCTTGAAATTATCAAGTGCCGCCTGTATTTCCTCCTCGCTACTTCCAGCGCTACTTTCTCCAACGATCTCGAGCGGCTGCTTTTCGTCCAACTGCAATGATAGTAATCATGCTTCTATTAGAATTGACTGTCAATATAAAAATAACATATCGGTTGCATTCCTTTTTCACTTACGGCAAACACTCTGGTTGAAGATGTACCAGCACTAGCAACATTAAATCTATTGACAGAAGGTGAGAATGCAGATACTGGCGCTGCTAGCACAGCAAAGACGACAATAATAATGAATTTATACATGATGGATTGAAGTGTAATGATGCGTTGCATGTTGGATCTCTGTTGAAACAATGGTTTCTCTAATGCGAGGTAGTAGTGTAGTAGATAGGAGATATGTCACAATCACAAGCTGTCACAAAGTTGCGCAAAAAGCTGCAAAAAGCATCAATACGACAAGAGAAAGGAAGCAAAGGGCAATGAACAACAACTTCATCCACGAGCACATAGTTCTCATCATCATCGTCATCAACTAATTTTAATTACGTGGCTCGCTGTATAAAAGCTGCTGTAAGTATCCACAAGATAAAATCAGTCACGTGTCACGTGGTGGTCAGTACCTGTCAGTACCTAGCCGACGAGATCATTATTTGATGCAAAACGCAGACACAGATTTCTTCACAGAAAATTACATGAACTCTTTCAACAGAGGTGAGTCTTTGCATGAGGATGCTCTCAGTACACAACATGAAGGTGAAGGAGAATCATACTCTAGTCCTGACGAAGAAGATTCCTATTCGAGTTCAGAAGATCCTTCTTTGTTTGACGACGATGAGACCATGACAATTGAAGATGTTGCTAAGCTACTTGGATCAATGAAATTTGACAACTCTGAATCATCTAGAGACGTTGTGACTTCTAGTAGTATCACTACCGTGGAAGAGGAGGCAGCCAAATTAAAAAAAGCTCAACTCGTTCAGCTTCTGCTTTCCATGTTACCACTGAATGGCTTTGACGATTGTGATCTCGTTGCACACGATAAGGTACCGTCCGGATTCTTCCACGAGATTACGGAAGAAAACATAAAGGCGTATACAACTGAAGTCCTGACGGCAGTTCGAACAAATAACATCAATGAATTGAAAAGATTACACTCGGAGGGTCACAGTATGCAATGCTGTAACAAATTTGGGGAATCCATATTACATCTGGCATGTAGGAGAGGTTTCACGGGTATAGTGCGCTTTCTGTTGGAAGATGCTAGCATCTCTTTCAATATTCGAGATGATTATGGTAGAACTCCTTTCCATGACGCCTGTTGGGTCTCATCAACTGATTTTGATTTGATTGATTTGCTGTTGAAGGAGAGCCCTGACCTATTATTCATCAAGGACAAAAGAGGCTTTTCTCCTCTTCAGTACGTAACGAACAGCAGCTATGCAGAGTGGAGCGATTTTTTGAACAAGAGAAAGGATCTGATTGTTCCGAAATATATCTTTGGTGATCGAGTGCTCTCTTGCCAATAATACTACCACATCTATGGAATGAAATGTATTCAACGGGCGGTGCTTGTTCAGAATGCCAACCAAAGATTAGATACAAGTCGCACGAGAATGATCGAGTGCAAATATCTTATCAATAGCGCCATCCAGAGATTGTGCAACGGGTCTCATTCTATGCATCTGAATAACTGTGCCAGCCACAGATTTTTCGACGAGTGCAATTGAGAGTATACTTTGGACTATGCGAGAAACAAATTTCAACAATTGGTTGAAGAAACTGTTGGGTAAAGACGAAGGACACTGTTGGTTGCCTTTTATTTTATACATTTATATTAAATATAATTATAGTTTATAATATGTTCAGCAACTCCATTACGGTTTTGAAGCATCTAGACATTGGCGCCTACGTGTTTCTACTTTTTTTGTTGTAAATACTTGGTGAGATGGTATAATGTACTGGCCTTACCCCTCTTCTTCTCGGCCCTGGCCTTTTCAAAGCATTTATCTGCTTCCTTGACATACTTGTGAAGAGGCGCAGATTCAAAATTGGATGCCTCCAACGCGTTCAATCTGTAAGATAATTGATAATGTGAGCATAGACTATGTATTTATTGCATAGATTGCCGAGTGGAAGTCGATGTTTTGCAGTTCCACTTACATTTTCATTGTTTCGTCATGACACATTGGGGTTCCTCTCCTAGGTTTCTACAGCAAGAGAATTGAAATGAAGACGGGTGAGATTGAGAGAAGGGTCGACGTCGAGCAATCAGCAAGATCGTAGTTGTTCTAGTAGTGCTATATTGATCATCGACAGTAATGCACAAGGAAGGGGACAGTGATATTATTCATAAATACTCAGTAGAAACACGTCATAAATACACTACAGTATATTTTGCTGGTTTACTCACCTTTGCTGCAATTCGCAATTGATCCAGTGTAATTTTGATTCGTCCGCTCATGTTTCAATTGGTTGCTTCTATTAATCCGGTTTGGCTATGTGTAGTCAGAATAGACGCTACTTTTGTTTGAGGAAAAGAAGCTAGCAGGTATTTATTTTAGCAGAAGCAGCGGCGAGGTTCGAGGTTCGTCGCTTTGTCTTCATCCTTGCTTCATCATTCATCATTCATCATCGCACCGCACCGCACATCGAACATCACCCAACATGATCAAGGATAATATCGTCTTGCCGCAATCTGATTGGCGGTAGAGATGACAAAGGGGAGAAAAGAGGGAGAAAGCAAAACACACACAAAAGGAAGGACAGTCAGAAAAAATGCCAACACAGAAGAAAATCACAAACAAGCAAAAATCATGAGGCAGTCCGAAATGCGATGACTACATCAGGATACATCTCATATCTTAAAACAATAGTACTTACTGAAGTAAGGAGAACATGTTCAGCCGATTAACTGTACCGCAAAAGAGATTATGGGGAGTTGGAGCTGCTATCGTTGGATTCGGATTATTTAAGGTGCGACATTTGATGGAATTTGTAAATCTAATGTAGATGCATTCATTCCACCCCGTAACTAACATTCTGAATTCCGTATCTGATCGAATTCCTTCAATTGCCTTCCTACCTTCCTTTCAGGGCGTTTACTTTTACTTATCAAGGGATGTGATTATCAAGAATCTAGCAGAAACGGATAAAGAAGCAAGATTGTATTTGAAAGAATCAGAAGATTTCAGTAAATGGGCTGCAGATGATAGACAAAAGAGATTAAAACACAAGCTCACCCCAAAACAAAAAGAACAGGTGCAGTTGTATCTTCTCATGATGGCAGAAAACGAAAAGGATATATACCCATATGAAACAAAAGGAATGAAGAAGAGAATACAAGAACGCTCATAGAAAAGGGATGCTTGCCAACATTGGCAATAGCAGCAGATTTTGTATTAGTTTTTAGAGTCTGCCCTTTCCATTATTTCATGGCAATGCCAATTAGAACTTTGCCTTGAAAGCAACGTTTTGTCTAAAAATGCGTGAGCCCTCTTCCTCGTATTGGGCCTTGGTGTAACAAGTCTGCAGGAAGTTATCAGCCGAAGCCAATATTGATCCACCGAGCCACACTGAAGATGTCTGGGCGCTACTTTCAGCAACATTGACAACGAAATCCTTTATGTCAGAAGCTTGATGATATTTATCTGTTCCTGCTGCAGCTCTTGATGTTGATAAACGACTTTCGTGCCATGGCAGTAAATTATATATAAATTATATATGAGTCATGTTGTTTATTTCTATCAATAGTGTTTCGCCGTTAGATGTTACTGTAGCTTACCTTTCGACGAGCTTCTTGACATCCCTCTGTAAGCGTCTTCCAAAATCCTTGAAAACGGTGTTACCACCACTCAAGACAATATTACTATACAAGTTACGACGAGTGTCGATTGGACATTTATGAATTGCTGCATCCACCATCTCGGGAAGTGTTGCCTGAATGGATGGATCGTACATCTGTGGAATTTGTTTGCAGAAGTAAAAGGGTCGTCAATGTAATGTGCGAACAGGGGAGGAAGCCAAAGAGAGACAGTTGTCCCTATAACGTACCTTCGGATCCATCACAACTTCGGGGGCAAGGAATCTCTCATATTCAACATTGCAGGACCAAGCTTTTCCAGTCTTTTTGTGGATGCTTTCATACTGCTGAATGTACATTTCAGGATTGGAATCGAATCTTTCGCATTCCTTTTCAATGTTCGGACAAGTGTAAGTGAATCGTTCCTTGATCGCCCTTGCAGTCTCAACTCCCATATCGCTCGGAACAGGTTCCTTCCTTTCTCTCATGAGCTGCTGAATATATGATGTTACCTCACGGCCTCCTATAGGATATTGTTCGATGCACCGGCTCATGACATGTCCATCGACTACAGGGACAATTTGAGTCGAACCATAACCCGAGTCGATTACGGTCCCAGTTAGTTCTCTCGTAGTCACGTTTTCATTTGCCCAAGAAGAAGCCAACGAGAGAACTGCCTGAACAGATATATTCAGAGCAGGTACGTTGAATGTTTCAAACAAAATTTCAGCCGCTTGCTCTCTGTTTTCCGGGGTGTTCAATGGAGTTTCTGTGAGTAAGATGGGATGATCTTCGGTATTCACTCGGAGCTTTTCATAAAAACAATTCGTCCAGAGATTTTCCATCGCATCCCAGTCTTGAATGATGCCATGTTTGATGGGGAAAATAGATTCATAGTTACTTCCAAACGATCTGAGTGTATCGTCTCCTCCCGTCGCAAACTCGAGATCACTCAAAGGAGAATCTTTGTTCTTCTTCAGGCTCCTGCCAATTGCTGACTGAAAGATGCATTGCGGTTCTGCGGCGCCTGAAAAGCCAACTTTTGTGAATCCACTGCCATTGTCAATGATGATAGCTGGAGAATGGTGCATAGCTTAAAATGATCCAACATCGATTGATTGATCTATCAATCGTTCTTTATAATCCAATCTTTTTCAAAATTAGGCGAATCATGGACGGGAGTCGCGAATATGTGATGATTCAGTTTATTTAGTCAGCATTTGATGCAGTTGAGTCCACAAGCTAATAGTAGTACCTAGCTATAAAATAGTATGAAATGATATCTACAATAATGATGCTACCTGTCACCCGTACTAGAGAATAGAAGCTAATAGCTAGTACAAACTAAAATTTAATTTGTAGAAGATCATACAGAAAGTAAATGATCACAAGAGCTCGTATTTGCCTCAAAGACCTCACTTAATCTTCAATCTCAAACGCGGATGCTGCTGTCAAAAGAAATAAAGGAGGAGCAATGTGGTGGCCATGAAAAATGGCATGTTTCTTAATAAGTAAACGATGTATGTAGATAAAAATATGCAAACACAGTTTTGTGGTTTATCAATGCAGTGTGGCAATGAAATCATACACAAAAGGAAGTATCCTCATCATCCTACATGAGAAAAAACACAATCTGCATACTAATATAATTTGGACAATGTGAAGAGACTTTGTATGTCAGAGCGGATTTAAAAAAATCCTGATGTTTTTGGATGCATGATCCATTTGTATTTCACAGCTGATGGACGTCACACGCCAGTAGTCGTCTCTTGAGCCGTGGCAAGGTTTATCTCCCCTCGACTCATGATAAGATCACTGTTGCTGGCCATTCCAAACAGACTGTGGAATATACTAATGTATATGCTTATGAACGTTCTCCACGGATACGACGAGCAAGCTGAATATCCTTGGGCATGATGGTAACACGCTTGGCATGGATAGCACACAAGTTGGTATCCTCGAAAAGACCGACGAGGTATGCCTCAGCAGCCTCCTGAAGAGCAAGAACTGCAGATCCCTGGAAACGAAGATCGGTCTTGAAGTCCTGAGCAATCTCACGAACAAGACGCTGGAATGGCAACTTGCGGATAAGAAGGTCAGTAGACTTCTGGTAACGACGGATCTCACGAAGAGCTACGGTTCCAGGACGGTAACGGTGGGGCTTCTTGACTCCTCCGGTTGCGGGAGCAGATTTACGTGCTGCCTTGGTGGCGAGCTGCTTACGTGGAGCCTTTCCTCCAGTGGATTTGCGTGCGGTTTGCTTAGTACGTGCCATCTTGAATGATGTTGATATTTGTTTTTATGACAGTACCATCAGTATGAAAGGTGGGAGGTGAGAAACAAAAAAAGACTGGATGAGTTTTCTACGAGGTTCTTGTCGTAGCAAATGTTTTGAGTTCGGCGCGAGCCTAAATAATTTGAGCTTTCACGGGAGGTCTCAGTATGTTTCTACGTCAGGTATGTTTTCACTGCAGCTCTGCGCAAGGACTTCAAAAAACGATGATTTTCGTTCCTCCTTTTAAATGCCACAAAATAGCATCAAGCTTTTTTACAATACCCCAACAACTAATTAATCAAAATGTCAGGCCGCGGTAAAGGAGGAAAGGGACTCGGAAAGGGAGGAGCCAAGCGTCATCGTAAGGTTCTCCGTGACAACATCCAGGGAATCACCAAGCCCGCAATCCGCCGTCTAGCCCGTCGTGGTGGAGTCAAGCGTATCTCCGGTCTCATCTATGAGGAGACCCGTGGAGTTCTCAAGGTATTCCTTGAGAATGTCATCCGTGACTCTGTAACCTACACTGAGCACGCCCGTCGTAAGACCGTCGTTGCAATGGACGTCGTCTACGCACTCAAGCGTCAGGGAAAGACTCTTTACGGTTTCGGAGGTTAAGCGTGCACTTGAGATAGTATCTCGATGCATGATTAACTTCTGGAGTCCGTTGAAGGTTTCACCGATTCTAGAGCACAAACATACAGGATCTTTTTAGATCCACCCTGTAATCAAAGAGAATCAGATACAGTCCCCGCGTAGATTTAGTTATTCATGTTTTTAATCAATTATTTATTAATTGTGTGGCTGACCTGCAAGGCGGCATGTCGTATTACATGACTGACAACATTATCTCTTAAGAACTATGATTGGGAGCAACATTAATTATTATACTGGCCATTTACTAATTCCTGTATTCATAGTAGTCAACATAGAAAGACTGAAATTGTTTGCCCGTTATGATGAACAGCACGCGTAAAGTAATAGATACGAACAACTTACCTGCCCATCTACTTACGTAATATTGCAAGACAAAGAAGACCTCGAAAAAGATTGGTACAGGACTTGTTTCAATAGAATTCAAAACCACTTCAAGTTCTCGAAAGGGATTTGGGATTGCCCTAGGATGCATGGCAAAGAAGTGGAACTTTATCCTTGGCTGTTGTACCTGATTAGAAGGCAATCGATTCAGGTTGCCAACTAGGTCAGATTTTAAGAATCATCTTTCAATTTGGATGAGACTGGATGAGAAGCAACAACCAGTAACCAAATTTCGGCACAATATTGACTAGAGCGGTGCCCACAACAACACTTGTGTGCGCTACTAATGCAAAAGGCAATATATTTCTGGCAATGCAATCTACTTCGGTTCTTATCTTTATCAAAATCATATCAAACGCACATGAGAACAAGACACCACTACATTTATATTACATATCTAATAAAGGGCTTCTGATGTGATACAGAATAGATACAGCCCGCGGTCGTTGATAGAATCATCAGAATATGTTTGAGTAGAACTGGTCCTGACAACTTGTTTGGCGTGTAAGCAATGAATCATCATCGTTGACAACATTCGGTTGACATTTACATGTTATTAGATATCAATATCTACCTACAGATCAAGTTTAAAGAAATTGTGCAATTCCGGGCGAGCTCACCTCGTTCCATACAATTCCTTCCACTGAAAGAAGTGACCACACAATGTCCACACTGTAAGTCCGTTACATCGAAAAAGAATTGATGCACTGGGAAGAGACTTGGAGGGTTGTGGGGGGGCAAATAATATTATATATTACAAAGTAGTAATCTCATGATCATCCAAGAAACAAATTAAACAATCAAGCAGGAAAGAAGGTGGTGTACTCTTTGAGAATAGGGCGGAGATAATAATCTCCTGTTTGGTTTGTTCCTTCCTGTATTTGTATCATCGGGTAACTAATTGGTTTGAACACCAGCTCTGATCCACTGCTTAGGCAGAAGAGAACTTGGTGACTGCC
>Ga0307981_1002367_pt1 | contig 15451 bp, 16 predicted proteins | sample OrgLakmetagen987_FD_201849 | JGI IMG/M metagenome (GOLD analysis project Ga0307981, IMG submission 201849) | Saline water microbial communities from Organic Lake, Antarctica - #987 | ecosystem: Environmental > Aquatic > Non-marine Saline and Alkaline > Saline | place: Antarctica: Organic Lake... | reverse complement strand
ACGATTGCCCCTATAGCTCAGCTGGTAGAGCAACTGATTTGTAATCAGTAGGTCCGCGGTTCGAGTCCGTGTGGGGGCACCATTTAATATATAATTTATTATATAAATCAATATATTGGATGATTTTATAAACACTCAGCCCACCCTATAGCCCACCGCTGCAAATGCGAAGCAGCGTGTTGCCATGTTCCGCCTTGGTCAAACCAGAATCAACTGCTAGCCTGACCGAGCCTAGGTATGTCAAACCCTAGGGCATCGCGATGCTCTTCAATCAAGGAGAGATCGTGATGAGGATACTTTCAAAACGTCAGGTCAAAGAGTTGGTTCTATATTCACCGCAACACACCGCACGTCTGGAGAAGGCTGGGTTGTTCCCTAAGCGGATACAGCTAGGCCCGAACCGGGTGGGCTGGGTTGAGGCTGAAGTGCTGGACTGGCTCAATGAACGCCTTGCGCGTCGAGAAGCACCCCACCGACACTCCTGACGTTCAGGAGCTGGGTGGCTGGCTTTGCAAGGCTGGTCACCCGACCATATCGGCCCTTAGCGGACATTACCCGACCACCCCGTCGCAGCAATGCAGTTTGCTTAAAGCAGACTTTGATCCATGAACGCAGCACTTTGACGTGCTGGATAACCGCTAAAGGTCCAAGGGGGCTATGGTTTTTGTCTTTTGCGTATCTGATGGATGCCGACGGCAACACGTGATAACCTTTAAAAAATAACGAGGAGCATTCAGCAAAATGAGCAACCAAACTGTAAAATTTCAGTATGTTCATGGCGCAGATCTCGGATTGGAGAAGCCCTCTAGAGCCACTGCGGGCTCATCTGGATTTGATCTTCGCGCTGACCTTTTCAGATTGTCGGAGAATTCACCTGAGCTACGGCTAAAGCCGCAAGAAAGTCGTTTGGTGCCAACGGGCATTCGAATTGCGATGCAGCAAGGCCTCGAAGGCCAAATTCGACCACGTTCCGGCTTAGCTGCTAAACACAATGTCACTGTGTTGAACGCACCGGGAACCATCGACAGTGACTTCCGGGGAGAACTTCAAGTCCTTCTAATCAATCTTGGTCAAGACGAATTCTGCATAAGACACGGTGATCGTATTGCGCAGCTCGTCTTTGTCGCACTACCTGGTATCTCTCTTGAGTTGAGCCAAGACCTAGCTCAAACTGAACGGGGTGAAAAAGGGTTTGGTTCAACTGGCTTAAGTTGACGTTTTGAAATTGCGTTACTCCTAAATCCTACGCCAAACTTTTCATTCCTCAATAATCAAGGTGTTTCTGCATCAAGCAGGTTGACTATAGCTTTGACCGCAAGTTCACATGCTCGCTCGGCTGCAATTGCTTGTGAGCCGTCTTCCTTCCCCATTCCCCAATCGCAAATACCTTTAATCAGGATCCATTGACGTCCCTTATAGATACTTGCACCGGCCACAGCATTGCCCTCCATTTCACCACCAATCGCTTCAGGAAAGGCTGCACGCAACTCGTCTACCGTCTCTTCATGATCAACCAACATTTGGCCTGATATTATAATCCCTTCTGATATCTGATATTTGATACCAATCATTTGGCTGCGTGCAATTCTTGCGGCTTGAAGAATTCCCGGGCTCGCTGATGTGCGTTCACCACGGGGAATCTCCTGCGAACCTTTGCGTTTAGTTTCATAGTCTTGAATATGAGTTGCAATTAATACGTCGCCTAGTTTTTGAAACTCTAGCTCACCCTTGAAAGGCTTAAGTCCAAAGCAAATTCCCGCACTAACCAGATATCTTATATCAAGCTCATGCAGAACATATGGAAGTACCATTCCCGCACTGTTGACGCCCATTGATCCAGCACTGGTTCTAATATGCACGACGCGCTGTGTAACTCCGCGCACGAATTCCTGCAGAACACCGTCGCCAACGCGTAGTAATCTGCTGCGTGAGAAGCCGTGTGCATCAAGGGATGCGAATAGTGCAGCGTCTTCGCTGTCCGTTGCGGTCGTGATGGCGACCAAACCTGTCATTTCTGCGGGCACAAAACCCCTCCATACTTTCTGAAATAATGCATCTTTGGATGCGATACGCTCACCGGCTGCGATAAGCCTCTGTTGACCATTGGAATAAAACTCTTTGATCGTTTTGGGTTGGGCTGCTGTGTTGCTGTCTAGCTCACGAATGAACACTTGATGAAACAGTGTTCGTAGCGCAGCTAAGTCTTCAGGCTGATTAGCTCTAGATTTTACAGAGGCCGCGACACTTTCAAGAAACGCACCCAAATAGAAGCCAAAGTGTTCATGTTGATCGGTTTGGTTTTCAGATAGAATTTCTTCAGTATTAGAAGCGTAGATCAACGGCCTGCCACCAAGTGACTGTATAATCCGCTGGATCAGCGGAAAGTCGTATCTTGGAAAGTACAAATGAATTTCGCGGTAGTTGAAATCTGGAATACCGGTGCACGTTGCCAGGCCTCGCTGTTCTGCATAATTTTTCATATATATTGCGGAAATTGCCCTGGTTGTCGCGGCAATTTGTTGAGCGTTTAGTGTGGTCCCGCCACGGTTGGACTCAAGTAGATCTCTGGTAATAGCCAAGTCATCTCGGTTTAGAATTTTGATGATGGTCGCCTTAAGTGAACTTTCGAAATTAGCTTTGTCACCTGGGTTCGCCCGTATTAGCTCGAAGTCAAATTGATTTGAGCTATATCCAGAGATGATGCGGCTTAGATCATCCGTCATACTAAATGAATTGCGTGAGCCTAGTCGAACACCCTCAAGTATGCCTGACTGTTTGTAGTAAAATGGATAGCGATCCGGTACGTGTGAATACCTGGCCTGACGATCTGCAATGAACTCATCGATGGTTGCACTAGTACTTGTGGCGTCTATTACTCTAGCCTCAATCAACTTCATTAGTTCTGAAAACAGCCTAGGCCGAGTATTTGCATACTCTGTTATCTGCGAGATATTCGCCGAAAATTTGTAAGGAAGTGCAACAGTTAGTGTTCGAATGATTTCGAGATCGGTGTTTTCATCGCGTTCACAGCCCACCGCGCGCGCTGCCTCTCTGTTGAGAAAATCGAGAAATACTGGCTTTGCGTCCAAGATTAGCTCTCAGCGATTCTGGAATTGCCAACATGCCAGTTGGAATCTGCTTCCAATTCGACTGTGTCAAGCTTTTGTGCAATGATCCAATCTGCGTCATTTACCTCAAGTCGCCTTTGGATCCTAGGGAGATGTGCATACGCAGAGGTCAAGTCTATCGTGCTGATCAATGTCAATGAATCAGTACTTGGTGAGAGCGTCACCATTTGGTTTTCCAGCAAGTCTGCAACTTGATAAAAGCGTACCCTTTCGCTTTCACGGAGTCTGCCATTCTCAAGTCGTGAACGACGACCTGGTGCCAAAACTGGCAATGCTGCTCTTGCTGTGCTTGAAGTCGCTCCTGTGCCATCAGTCTCAAAGAGATCAAGATCGAATTCGTCAACATACTTTCGAAGTAGGAATGAATGACTACCTGTCAGATTTGTGAAATGCGTATGTACACCGACACGAAAATAGAGATGATAAAGTTGCCATCTTAAAGCAACGGCAGTAATTACAGGCAGGTAGTCACGTTCAATTTCAGATTGATAATCATATTTCCCTTGTCTGAGAATTCCAGTAACGTTTCGCCACCCCTTTTCGAGATACGCCTTAGATACAAGTTTCCTTGGAACGGTTAAGATGCGATGAGGGTGGTCTGGTTTCTTTCGGGAATAATGCGGCTTTAGCCAAGACTTATAAGCGATCTGCCTACTGTCTGCTAGGCGACTTAAATAATATACTCCTATTCCCATTCGAACAAATCTTGATTTAGTACGATGCTTCGCGATGTCTTCGGCTATGCGAGCTTGAAGTGTTTTGACTATTGTGTTGTAGCTTTCATAGGGCAGAGCGTTGTACTCTTCGGCAAACCCTATGATTTGGGCACCGGTAAGAGGGATACCTCGTACGCCGATAATTTTCTCAGCTAAATTGAGATACTTACTGCCTTCCAATGGGTTCATCACCTTACTTGTCTCTGCTGCAAATCACTTTGCATAGTTGTGAGACCATGCGCAACGCATTGGCCTTGATCGCTGCGAGTATTTACATGTGAAGGTCTGCTTTAACATCTGCCTGTGGTTGATGACGCAGATGCAGCGAACGAACGGTTTCCGCCAAAGGTGACCACAAGAACATATTGTGAACACCCTTCAGATACGCTAAAGCTGTTGCCTCACAAGATGCAACCTGTTGTATTGGCGGTAGGGCATCATACAAGATGCAGGAGAAGAAGAAATGAGCGGTTGGACAGCGATAGATTTGTTCTGCGGGGCTGGTGGGCTATCAGAAGGTTTCAGACAAGCGGGAGTGCATGTGCTCGCAGGTCAGGACATCGACAGCACCTTCGGCCAGACGTTCGAACAGACCCACGCTGAAGCGTCGTTTGTCCATGGCCCCATCCAAGACATTTCGGCTGCCGACTTGCTGCAAGCGGCCAACCGCCAGGCGGGCGAGATTGACGTGCTGATCGGTGGCCCACCCTGCCAGGGATACTCGGTCTATAACCACCAGCGGGGCGTTGATGATCCCCGCGCCGGGCTATTCAAAGAGTATCTGCGGATCGTGGCGCAGATTAGGCCTCGCTGGTTGGTGATGGAAAACGTCACCGGCATCACCTCCATCGCGGGCGGCGCTATCGTGCGCGAGATCCAAGCCGGGATGCGCAAGCTGGGGTATCGGGTGGACATGAAGCCACTCAAGGCCGAGGAATACGGCGTCCCCCAAGAGCGCCGCCGAGTCTTCTTTATCGCCACCCGCGAAGAACATTGCCCAATCCTGTTCCCAACCCCCACCCACGGCCCCGAACTGCAACCGTTTGTCACCGTCTGGGACGCCATCGGTGATCTGCCTGCACTGCAAAATGGCGAAGATCCAGGGCCGCAGAAATACGCACACCAGCCGCAGAACTCCTATCAAGCAATACTGCGCGGAGATCAGCGCTATGTGCAGAATCACAGCGCTCCTCGCTTGGGTCAAGTGAACCTTGACCGAATGCAACATATCCCACCCGGTGGGTCGTGGCGGGACATCCCCTTTAAGTTGCTTCCCGCCGGTATGAAGAAAGCCAAACGCAGTGATCATACCAAACGCTATGGACGTCCGGCCAAGACAGACTTGGCCTGCACGATCCTCACCAAATGTGACGTGCATTGGGGCGCATATATTCATCCAACGCAGGATCGGTCGTTTTCCGTTCGTGAAGCTGCACGGCTGCAATCCTTTCCAGACTCATTTGCGTTTGCAGGCAGCCGCACCGAACAGTTTGTGCAGGTTGGCAATGCAGTTCCGCCCATACTAGGCCGGGCAGTGGCTGAAGCAGTGCTGGCGGCGGATACGATGAAGCTAAACGAAAAACCTCTCAAGCAATCAGGCAACCTCGTACATGCCGTTTGATCCGGCTGACGCCATTGCTGAAGTGCAGGGCCAGCTGGCGGCTGCCGGAGCTAACCCCGCAACTTCAGATTTTCTTTGCCCGTATATTCAGAAGAAATGCCCTAAGCGCTCAACCAATCTCGGGATTGAGCCATATCCGGTGTGTTCACTTTGGAAGAATGCAAAGAAAGAGCGCGACCCTACACGCGATTTGATCTGCGTCTGCCCCAAGCGCTTCTACCAAGTCGATTGGCTCAAAGCAGTAGTCGAAAATTGTTGGCCGTTTGAGACGCCAGAAAATCCCGTTGTCGCAACCGAAGTGAAGATGAAAGGTTTTGGAAACGTCGATTTTGTAATCGCTGATCAAGATCAAGACGGCGGTATCGGCAACTTTTTGTCAGTTGAATTACAGGCCATCGACATCACTGGATCAGTCTATCCGGCCTACGAAGCACTGCGATCTGGCGACATGCTACCCAAGCGCCCGACATACGGCTTCAACTGGGACAACGTATACAAGCGATACATCACCCAGCTGATCCGCAAAGGCTATTTTCATCACCACTGGGGCACCAAAATTGTCGCAGTGATCCAAGATCAAATCTACCAATATGTAATTGATAAGGCTGATTTTATGAGATCACCAAACATCTCAGACAGCAACGTAAACATCATTTTTATGACGTATGTGTTTGAGGATGACCCCGATAGACCGGGGCAGTTCAGACCCGCATTGCGCCGCGTCGAGGGCACAAGTCATGCTAGCCTGCAGCAAGCGATATTGTATAAAGAGGCACCTTCCAAAGATGCGTTTAAGTGCAAGATACAGGAAGCTCTGAAGCGGTAACTATTTGCCCAGCCGTCAGATCAGCTTAGCCACGACATCGTCCACAAGTGGTCGGTATTGGGGCGTCAAAGAAGAACAATAGGTCGATAAAATGGCTGCGTGGCTGTTACGCAAAAGATCGTTGAACTGCTTTTGCCTTCTAGGGGATGTAAAAACCCACAAAACCGCCAAGTTGCTCTTCAACCCATAATGCCTTTGATGCAGCTTTCCATCCAGAACCTCACGATACTGCCCCACCGACCGCTTGAGCGACTTCCGCGCCGCCCTCGACCGCACCGGCTCCGTCCCGCGATCCACTTCGAGCGCAAACGCCCGAAACCCATCAGGATACTTGATCGCAAATAGTTGGTCAGGGATTAGAGTGCCCTTGCTGAGCGGAATCGCCAGCGGTGCGTCCTTGATCGCCAGAATCCGCGCCGCCGGGACGTATTCCAGACCCGCACGGGATACCACAACCTCTATCACACTCGACACCGCCGAGACCCAGAACCCATGCCACCAATGCCCGGTCGGCCTGCAGTGACGCTCCAGCTCTTGGTGATCCGCCAACACCTCCCAGCCAAGGTTGGTCAGATCATACACATAGGGATTAAAGTCAGCTTTGGCGATCTGACGCTGTTGTGACGGCAGGTGCAAATACCCAGCCTCACGCAACGCTTGCAGCCGCCGCAGGCTAGAATCCCGGCACCGATGCGTATCGCGGGATACCTCATACAAAAACTCAGACGACTGCGGCCCATGCCGGTCGATATGCGCCAGCCAGCGCAGCTCACGGGCAGTTGGCCGTATGTCCAGCCGCGTAGGCGGCGAAGCAAGGGTGTGTGTCATGCCCCTTATTATCCACCCCATCACAGCTCCGGGGAAGGCGCAAGCGGATCATCATCATTTTTTTTCGGCGGGATGATTTCAGCATCGTCTGGCTCCGGTTCGCTATGGTCAGCCTTGTGTTCCCATGGCTGCGCATACGCGTCACGGCTATGTTGCAAGATGGCAGCACGCTCTTCTTTTGTGGTGCGCGGCAGGTTTTCCAATTCAAAGAATGGGAAGGCAATTGGCACAGCTTTGTCGGTCAGCCCGCGCAGATAAGTGGCAAACGATCCCTTGGGCTGCTGCTGGATCAGCTCCGGTGTGGCATGCATTTGGCTAGATAGTGTCCGAGCATCACGCGCGGAAACGCCACCAGCCAGCTTGATTGAGGTATTGGCCTCAAAGGCCTCAGCCAGGCCGCTAGAGAGCTGTCCAAGGTATTGGTGCGCCATCACCATGCCCACCCGGTATTTGCGTGCTTGAGAGAGGATCACGCCAATGTTGGCATCAAAATAGTCCTGCGCCTCATCAATGTATATCATAGCGGGCAATCGATCCTGCTGGCGCAGCACCGCGCGTTCCTGGGCCGCTTGTGCGATCAGCGCTATGAAGAACCGGCCAAAGATTTCGGTGCCTTGCTCCTTGAGCAGCGACTTGCTGGTATTGATCAGGATCAGCTTGCCTGCGTTCAATTCCGTGAACATATCAAACTTGGACTCTGGGTTCGCGAACATGCGCTCAAAGGTCTGGTTTTCCAAAACGCCATACAGACGGCGCAACACCTGCGTCTTGGTCGCGGTGAACTCTTTGCTCTCAAACTCAGTCTCGAAGAACCGGCGCGGTGTGCCTTCAAGTTTGGCGATGTGTTCCTGGTATTTCTTGGTGCCGCCCGCTTCCATCAGATCCACCAGCGTGTGAATGGTCGCGTCGGGAATATGGAACATCAGCCGGGTGACATACCGGAACACCACACTTTGTTTTGAGGTCATGCCCGCTGAGAGCAGCGACCCCAGCACAAAGTCATAGAGCTCGATGATGGAGTTGGTCAGCCGTTCCCGCTCCAAGGGCGAATAGTCCTGCAACCGCTCTTGCCCCACCGAAAACAGATTAAGCGACACCGGATAGGCAATGTCTTCAGGGTTGATCAGCACGATGTCGTCGGGATCAAGCAGCTTGGCCCGCAGAATGTTGCCGATCAGATCCCCCTGGCTGTCGATCACCACTACCGATTTGGCACCAGCGGCCACATCCGGCAGATCCTTGGCGATCAGGTACTGCAACGTCTGGGTTTTGCCATGCCCGCTGCCCGCCACGATGTGGGTATGCTCAAAGCGTAGCTCTTCGGGAATCTCAAACGGGGTGCGCAGGTCAAACAGATCGCGCAGGCTGGTGCCTTTGAGATAGACATCAACCGTATCATCACCCCGATAGTCGCGTGGAAACACCGGGTTCGTGCGGTGCGTTTGCCGCAGGTTGTGATCAAGCTGCTGCCGCAGGGCCTTGAAGTGGTTGTATCCGTTGTCCTGGAAGAACGGGGTGACGATCTGGTCCACCACCAGATTGTGCGGGGTGAGGAACTGCGAGACCGACACCAAGACATCACCAGCCATTAGTGGCGCAGCTTTGGCGACCGGGGCCAGCGCTTGCGAGATCACTTCAAGCGCCGCTTGCAGCATCTGTGGATCATTGCGCGCCTGCCCCTGCTTTGCCAGAAGATCACGATACCGCCCGCCTTCAACGGTGTTGCACAGCTCTGGCGGTGGCGGGATGTTGGGGCTCAGACCTTCATCTGCAAACAGCGCCCGGCCCGCCGCCAAGAGTTGCGCGCGCAAAGGCTCCGGCGTTGATACCGGCCAGCGCTGCGACAAAGCTTGATCAATCGCATCAGCGCTCAGCTGCACCTGTCCATGCAGCGCGTGGTTATAGAGCCGCATCGTCTCAGCCCGCGCCAACCGCTCGGCCCGCGCCGGACTTTCATTCCAGAGCCGAAACGCCACATAGGCGGCAATCCCAATCAGAAATAGCGGCGTGATAATCGCCGCTGCAATCAACAAGCCAATGACAATGATCGCCGTCCCGACCAGCCCACCAAAAAGATCGCCAAATTCACGCCCCATCAGAGCTCAACCACGAAGTCATCAGCCTCGTCCGCATTGTCGCTGATCCACAGCTTGAGTTGCTGCAAGGTATCAAGCAACCGCTCTTCATAGATCTTGGAGGCAGACGGTGTGGCGCACAAAAAACGATCCGTCTTGCCGTTGACGATATCGCCAACCGATAGTTCAAACTTGCTATCGCGGTCATCCACTTTGGCGGTGGCGGGCCGTCGATCCATCAGTTTGGTTTCCAGCAATTTGCGCTGTCTGATGATCTGCAATTCTTCATGGGTGAAGAGTACCGTCAGCCGCACCTCATGGTATGTGGTCTTGAACAGCAGCCCCTGGCGGACGGTTTGGTGCTTGATTGCTATCCGCATATGAGCGCGCTTTTCATTGGTGCCATGCCACCATCCTCAGGGAGTATCACGCACGGCAGGGTGGGGGTATTCATCTGGGAAACCAGATGAAGTCACGGCCAAAAACACCGGCATGTGCGCCACGATGTTCTTCCATGAGATGCGCTGGCCCCCAGACACGACCCCCATAGGGGTTGAGGGTGTGTATGGGGGTGCTTATCATCAAGGGCAGCACTAGGAATCTGCTATCGACTTTTGATACTCCGCAGCCTCGTCGCTTGTTTTAAAGGCTTTATTGCCAACCATATACGAACGACCAACTCTGTCGATTTCTGGCAGTGGCGACCCTTTCCCAGCTTTGGGAAGCATGTCATTCACGGTTGCCTCTGGTGCATTTTCAAGTTGTGGTGACGGGTTCAACGCCTCACCGCCTATCGATCCTTGTTCGGTGTTTTCGCTCAGCTGTGCATCTGGCTCAGTTTGTCCAGCACGGGTTGCATAGGATGGAGCCGGGTCTGCGCTCATTGCTGTCTCGTATGAATTTACCTTGGCTACCGACTGTCGCTTGAGAAGCTCTGCATAGGAGGCCGCTGTGGCTTTGCCTTGCACCAAAGCCTCTTGCGACAGTTCCAATTGCTGCCGCGAGACCGACAAGGCCTGCTGCGCATACTCAGCACTATCAACCGTCGCCCGCCCCATCTGCGCCATGGCGAGGCCAAAGAACCCCGCCAAGGCGATGAGCCCACCGGGCAGCGTCCCCAGTGCCGCTGCCAAAGGTGGCGGTACGTTCCTACCCATGCTTTCAGACGCCAAAACACCAATTCCTACCGCCGCCAGAATACCGACGGCGATAATGAGCCGCGCCAGAAACTCAAAAAAACCAAACGAACTTCGTGCTGCTTCGTATGACCGCATCAGAAAACCTCCCCTTGCAATATATAAAGGCTGCAGTTCTGGGTTGTGTTGAGTCAAGAGTTTTTAGCTTAGCGGTATCCATACATACAAAAACCGCCCCTCATTGGGCGGCTTATGATGATCGTATATCGGGCTACCCCATCGCAGCAGCCAGTTTAGTTGGTGGTCCTTTCATCACCTGGTGCGCGAGGGCCAAGGCTTCAAACAGAACCATGCCACGTGGTTCAAAATCGAAGATCCGCCGCCGCTGGGCTGGCAGGTGCCCAGCAATCTCGGGATGCTGTGCCACCAACGCCTCTGCCTCCTCATACTTCGACTGGAAGGTACGTGGGCGAGGGACTGCAACATCAAGGACGGCGTTGTGACTGGCAAGTTCCGCCAGTGACCGGATCAGACGCTTCGAGTGCTCGCCTTTGCGACACCCATCCCCACAATCCTCGGTCACGACCACGTCAGGCTGCCATTCATTGATCAAGCCTTGCACCAACCCAACCAGATCACTGCCGTTCTTCGCAGCTTTTACCGCGATGCCCCAGTCCAGCAGCCTGCCACTGTGCAGCAACACATACCCGACCTTGCCCGAAGCGACCGCAACCGCCAGCACACTAAGCGCTGCCATGTTCAAGCTGACTAGCCAGTCGCCGCTTTAAACGGGCCAGCGAACTGGTGCGATTAAAGGTATGCGCAGTGTCCCTGCCAAGGGCAGGCAAGCGTCCAAGGCGATCTTGCAGTGCCAGTTGGCGCTCTGCCAACAGGTCGCCAAAGAAGCTTTCAAACGACCGCGCATAGATCAACGACAATTCAATAATCTGCTCAAGACTTGGCCTGCGATGGCCTTGCTCAAGCTCAGACACCAATGATTGATGGCTGGACAGCAGATGCGCCACGTCTGCTTGGGTATAGCCCGCCTTCCTGCGTGCAAGGCGCAGGTCGAGGGCAAATTGAGTACTCATAGACTTATTGTTATTGGATAAACGTCTAGAGCTTCAGTCTATGGTGGGAGCAATCGACACCCTAGCAGGCAGGGTATCGGGGAGCATGATGCGGTGACTGGAAACCGGCACGCGGGGACGAACATCTGGTGATAACCGGTGCGCTGGTGGCCAGAATACTGGCGGTATTCTGGTGACAAACGCCCGCCTGGCACCTGTTTGTTCCCCTGAGGTTATTGCAGATCGGCTGTGCAACAGAAAGTGACTGATGCATACAACTAGAAGCGAAGCGGCTGACCTCACCTGAGCTGTATAAGACTTGACGTATTTTTGGCCCAAATCTTTCAGCATTTCACCAAAACAAGACAAAAGCGCCGCCCCTACTAGGGGGCAGCGCATCATTAGAATAGATCAAGTTGGCGACTGGCTTGCAGATAATTTTGCCAGTCTTTGCTGGCAGCTGCTTCATCCAAGAGCCCAATCACAAAGTCTCTGATCGCCGCCTCATCTGCAAAATCAGCTTGGGCAACAAAGATCGAACGATAGCCAGTTGCCGTCACCGGCAACCGATCCGCACACCGCAGCTCAATATGCCAGTATAGAGATCGCAGCCAATTGGACTGATGGGATACCGCGATACTGCGTTCCGCCCAGACCAGGGTGAAGGTCTGATAGCCCCGGTCATCAGTATTCACTGGCGAGCATGATGGTCAGGACCCGGTGGGTCTGGGCTTCGTTGGCCGGATTCTCTGCCCCTAGGGTGCAGGTTGGATCATAATAGTCGATCTTGAAGAAGACCTTTTGCCCGTCGATCAGAAAAGCACCAAAGTCATGCTCGCCCCACGGATCATTGTCTTCGCTGAAATCCGTGAACGATTGGGTGGCCTCAACGGCGCGGCGCAGGAAGTCGTCCCCAGCCGCCTCTATGCCGCTGGTGACCACGACTGAACCGTTACCCCCAAGCGTGCGGAAGCGATCATTGAGCTCCCGCACCCGCTTGTTTTGCAGGGCATCAGCAGGTAACCATTCCAGCGTGGCCTTCGCTTCGCACTGGTGGCAGCGCGCCTGGTCAGACACTTGCTCCAGCTCCCACAACCCGCTGTCCCGGTTGAAGCAGGTGAAGGCGTTCTTGGCGACCCGTTCTGAGCCGCAAGCGCTGCAGACCGGGACACTGCCAATAGTCTCTGGCGTAGTTTTGGTATTGGTATCCATCGTGAATCTCCTTTCGATGGGGCGCGTCCAAGCGGAATGCTGGGGCGGACCCGACGAGAGGCGATCCGGACAAAGAACTGGTCTGTGATCATGATGCGTGATGCCGTGACAGGCACAAAGCAGTCAGGGTATCGTCTATGGCGATATGCCAGCTGCTAGTGATGCGCGGCTGGCTGCGAGATCATCAACAGCATGAATCCCGCTGATCGCTATACGATAGGGCTCGCACACAAGCGCTATAACGGGTCTGGCCCGTTTGGCTTGGCGACCAAAGACCGGCTGCAGCATTTTTATGTGGTTGGCCAGACCGGGACTGGCAAGTCCACCTTGCTTTCCAATCTGGCTCACCAAGACGCCAATCACGCCACCGGCTTTTGCTTGATCGACCCGCACGGCGACGTAGCTGAGCAGCTACACCAAGAGCTCGACGTTCCCCATCTATACTGGGACGTGTCTGATCCAGCCTGCCCGCTTGGATACAATCCGCTCGCGAAGGTGGCGGCGATCCACCGGCCACTGGTGACGTCGGGACTGATTGAAACCCTCAAGAAGCAGTGGCCTGATGCTTGGGGTGCGCGAATGGAACATATCCTGCGGTTCTCATTGCTCGCGCTCCTGGAGCAGCCTCAAGCCGACCTGCGCGATATCCTCAAGCTCCTGACATACAAAGGGTTCCGGCGGCAGGTGATCGACCGGATCAGCGACCCCCAGGTGCAGTTTTTCTGGAAAGTGGAGTTTCCAGCCATGAACTATCAGGGCAGTGCGGACGGCGTGGCTCCAATTGCCAACAAGCTGGGGGCTTTTCTGGCGCAGCCCGCCGTGCGCGAGGCGTTGTGCGCGCCCAAAGAACCGCTGCGCTTCCGCACCATGATGGATACCGGACAGATCTTGATTGTGAATCTGGCTAAAGGGCGGTTGGGCGCGGACATCACCAACATTCTGGGCGGGTTGATCACCTCGACGTTGATGCTGGCCGCCTCCACCCGTCACGGGTTGCCTGAGCCTGCCCGGCGACCGTTTTTCCTCTATGTCGATGAGTTCCCAAATCTCACCACCAAGTCCTTTGCCGGGATGTTGTCTGAGGCGCGAAAATACGGCCTTGGCTTGGTCTTAGCACACCAACACCTCTCACAGATTGATGCTGATGTATCTGACGCCATATTCGGGAATGTGGGGAGCTTTATTGCGTTCCGGGTTGGGGCGAAGGACGCACCGTTATTGGCGAGGATGTTGGTGCCGTTTGAGGCGCATGATCTGCAAAACCAACCCAACCACCGGGCGGCGGTACAGATGATGTGTCGGGGTGCGCGGCTGGTGCCGTTTTCGGCGTCGATGTATCCACCGTATCGAGGGTTGGGATGAGGTGGGTGCTAGGATGAAAAGCGGAAGCCGATAGACTGGATGAATGACTGAAGATGAACACATCCAAAGACATCTCGACCTCTGCCAACGGGTCTATGAACGGCTCGTGTCCGAGGGTACATGGCTGTGGCCGGACTCGCATGAATCGCAGGATGTGCTAGAATCGCAAGACCGATCAAAAACCGTATGAAATCATGCTTTGGATACATTCGAGTATCCACCCAGAAGCAAGGCGAGGGTGTATCACTCGAAGCACAAAAAGACGCCATCACGGCCTTTGCGAGTCGCAATGAGCTCACCGTCACCAATTGGTTTGAAGAGAAAGAGACTGCGGCCAAAAGTGGCCGACCTATTTTCACCGACATGCTCAAGCAATTGAAGCAGCGAAAGGCAGACGGGCTGATAATGCACAAGATTGACCGATCAGCACGAAACCATCGCGATTGGGCCGATATTGGTGACTTGTCCGACGCTGGAATCGACATCCATTTCGCAACTGAAACCTTAGATTTTCGATCCCGTGGCGGTCGCCTTACCGCAGACATCCAAGCCGTCATTGCCGCTGACTACATCCGCAATCTGCGCGAAGAATGCATCAAAGGGATGAATGGGCGATTAAAACAAGGTTTGTTCCCATGGGGTGCGCCACCGGGATATGTCAATCAAGGTGGTGGAAAACCTAAAACACCCTGCCTAAGGACAGCACCTCTGATCAAGCTCGCCTTCGAGCTATACGCCACCCGCCAGTATTCATATGAAACCCTGCTCACCGAGCTACACCAACGCGGCCTGCGCAATACACGCGGGGGCAAGCTGACACTATGCGGCTTGGGCAACATTTTGCAGAATCCATTCTATATTGGTCTGATGTACATCAAGAGCTCTGGCAAAACATATGAAGGCATCCATGAACCGATTTTACCGGTGTCTGTTTGGAAGCGGGTGCAGGTGGTTCGGGGTGAGCGATCTGGACCCAAGTCGACTCGGCATGGACACCTCTTCCAAGGCATCTTTCGTTGCGGACTTTGCAACAAACCGATGGTGCCAGAAAAACAGAAAGGGCACGTCTACTACCGCTGCAAACGAAAAACCTGTGTCACCAAGACAGTACGAGAAGAGATTCTTGACGGTGCCGTCCGAGATGAATTGTCCCGGCTGGAACTCAGCGCCAAAGCCGTTGTGCGCACCCAGAATGTCGATTTACCTGAGGCAATGCAGAATTTGGACAAGCAACGGGCCGCTCTTGGACTACAGATCAAAGATGAAGAACGGCGAATGGATCGACTGGAAGATCTACTGCTTGACGAAGCACTAGACGTCGACGCTTTTGCGCGAAAGACGGGAAAAATACTTATTATACTCCGAGTCCTGCAGAAGCCGAATTTGATGTCTTGACGGCTGGATTTAGAACGATTCATCTATGCCCATGATCCGCCCCGGCTTTCTTTCCTCAGCAGAGCGCCTCGAGCTTGAGGCT
>Ga0307981_1002366_pt1 | contig 15452 bp, 8 predicted proteins | sample OrgLakmetagen987_FD_201849 | JGI IMG/M metagenome (GOLD analysis project Ga0307981, IMG submission 201849) | Saline water microbial communities from Organic Lake, Antarctica - #987 | ecosystem: Environmental > Aquatic > Non-marine Saline and Alkaline > Saline | place: Antarctica: Organic Lake... | reverse complement strand
GGCTCTGAGCCAACAATCTGCTCAAGTTCTGCCCAGCGTCTTTTGAGCCCAGCTTGAATGGTTTCCTCTTCGTCCTCTACAAGTCCCTCAGCTAACTCGTTGAGTTCCTTCTTAGCCTCTTGGGATAGCTCCAGGGCAACTAGGCGACTCTCGTAATAGATAGGAACTGTCGCACCGTCTTCATTGGCTTGAGCCATGTCGTAGACATCGATTTCATCTCCAAATACCAGGCGGGTGTCCTTATCCGCCTCAGCCACTGGAGTTCCAGTGAAGGCTATGAAGGTTGCATTAGGAAGTGCATCTCGAAGGTGCTGGGCGTAGCCCACCTTGAACTTGTTGTCCTTATCAATTCGTGCGCTGAAGCCATACTGAGAGCGATGCGCTTCGTCAGTAAAAACGAACACATTTCGTCGGTCAGTAAGCGCCGGAAACTTGGTCTCGTCATCTTCAGGAGCAAACTTCTGAATGGTTGTGAAGATAACCCCACCGACAGCCCTACTAGAAATCTTGTCTCGGAGATCATCCCGCGAATAAGCCATCTCTGCGGTTTGTCTCATAAGGGCCTTGGCATCAACGAAGATGTCGAACAGCTGAGAATCCAGATTTTTGCGGTCAGTTACAACAACGATGGTTGGGTTCTTGAGGGCTTTGCTGGTGGACAACATCCCTGCCAAGCAAGCCATCTCAAAGCTCTTACCAGAGCCCTGGGTGTGCCACATCAATCCGCCACGGCCATCGCCCTCAGCAGCACTAGCCGATAGTGCCCGGGCATAGGCCTTTTTCACTGCATAAAACTGGTGATAAGCCGGCAGCATCTTGATAGTTTTTTTGCCCTGAACAAAAACCGTGAAGTGCTGAATGATGTCCAAGACATGCTGCTTATTGAATAGGCCCTCAAATAATGTCTGGGATTTCCCAAAGTTCCCGTATGGGTCGAGTGTCTCTCCATCTACAGTGCGCCAGGTCAGGAACCGCTCTTTGTCCGCGGTCAGGCTTCCCATGCGGGCGTCTGCGCCATCCGCAATTACCAATGAGGAGTTGTAGTAAAACAAACGTGAGATTTGCTCTTTATAGGTCTGTATCTGGTTAAATGCCTGCCAAATGTCTGCGTCTAGATCAGAGGGACTCTTGAGCTCGATCACACTGATTGGGATTCCATTTAGGAATAAAACAATGTCAGGTCTTCGGGTTCCAGATTCGCTATCGACCTGAACTGAAAACTGGTTGACTGCGAGCCAGTCGTTGTTGTCGATGTTCTCGAAATCTATTAGCCATAAAAGTTTTGTTGTTTCTTCGCCTGACTCGTCGCGCACCTTCACAGGGATGCCCTCAGTCATCCACCGGTGAATCTGCTGATTGGCTTTTAGTAAATCAGCCTCACCGGGTGACTCCAAGGTCTGGCGCACTTTGCGAATCGCATCTTTTGGAATACCAGGGTTGATACGAGCCAGGGCTTCCTCGACTCGACCTGCAAGCAATACGTCTTTGTGAGACGAACGTTCAGGCATCATTCCATCGTGCGCAATCTCAGGACCCTTGGCCCAGGACCATCCAATTCCTTTAAGCCAATCTAGGCATTGGAGTTCGTAGGAGTCCTCGCTGAATTTAGCCATTAAGTGACTAGCATTTCCTCGGATATCTGCAGCTCACCGGAGATTAATCGGGGAAGCAGCGAATCCCGCAATTTAGATAGAGACTGGTTCTCATCCTTTAGGTTTTGAATGTGCTGAAGCATTGGAAACTGAACCTCAAACAATTTGGCGATCAAATCTCCACTGGGGACAAACACTCCAATTTGGAAAATGTCCTCTGGGCGAACGCGCTGCCGACTGCCCGTTGATCCTGTTGCCATGGATGCCAAAGCTTCAAGAAACTTTGAATCCCGAACGATTGAATTGATAAAGGGTAGCAAAGTGTCACTTCTGGGCATCAGGACGATAAATTCCGTTGAACAAATCCCAGATGCAGGCGGCTCAAGCACGGTCCAAACTCTTGTCGTTCGAGGGTTTAGTTTTGAAACCAAGATAGCTGAGCCTCCTAAGACAAACTTATTGCTCAAAATTGAAGACCCTGTTCCTTCGACGGGGTATCCGCCACTATCAAATGCGGGAATTGAGTATTGAGTAAAAATTGTATGAAGATGTTTCTGGGGATTTACGGTAATTTTCGAAATATCTGAAAGTGCGCTTAGATTTTTTATCCCCCACCCTCTGGGTATCAACCCAAGCTCAGAGTCCTCCATGGAGTCAGGGAAGAGCGCAGCAGTCGCCTCATCCATACCGACTGGCTTCTCCCCAGCCATCTTCGCTTTTACTGGGTCAAAATCAATGAACCAGGATTTGAAGATTGTTTGTGCGATGTCTTCTAGGGTTTTGGAGATTTGGCTGTTGAGGTTGATCTGATTCTGTATCCCAGAGAGCAAGCTTGAGACCTGCTCCTGATGCTTCATTGAGCCCAAATCTAGATGTTCAGTCGTTTTGAAGACGTCAAACTGAAAATTGGAGATTCCTGTTGACTGGCTGTCATAAGACGCTACGCGACCAGACTTGTAAAGGTCCTGCATGTAATGATAAAAATATCCAGGATTGACCAGGTTTTTATCGACTTCTAGTCGCTTGCAAAAGCTCGCACAGATAGTTGTTCCTAATTTTTCTAGGACCTCTTCGGTAACCAGCAAAGTTCTTCCAGTGAATTGGCCATTTGCGCTACTTCCACCCGCCGTCTCGAGAACAATGTCCCCGACATTAAGCTTACGATTCGCAATTTTTTTATCGTCTTCGTAACGGAAGGGAACTGTGCTGAAATCACCATTTGTGACCCGAGGGATGTCAGTGCCGCGAATCACCGCAACTTTGGAATAGTTATCCTTTTCATCCTCTGATCCCCACCCTCCGCCGATTGCGAATGTGATAAGTCGACCGATTGCCCCGCTATAGCTCATAACCGAGCCCCTTGAGCTGGCTTGAAATTAGCGTTTCTAGCTGATGAGACTCCTCAAGCTGAGCTGAAAGCCGAGAAGTCAGGGCTTGCATCCGCGAATGAAAATCCTCATTATTTTCAAAATCCATTTCTTCAGTTCCGATGTATCGACCTGGGGATAAAGAGCCGCCGTTCTTGGCTATTTCCTCTCGGGTAACGGATTTACAGAAACCGTCAATGTCCGCATAATCACCAGAACACCAATTATTGAAGGTGCCTGAGAGCCTCTCGATCTCAGCATCGCTGAATTCAATCTGTGTTCGAGAAATAGCCTTGCCAAGCTTGCGGGCATCAATGAAGAGGACCTGGTTCTCTCTATTGGATTTCCACTTGGATTTGTCTTTATTAAAAAACCATAAGGAGCTAGGGATCTGGGTATTAAAGAACAGCTGACCCGGCAAATCTATAATGCACTCAATTACGTCATCATCCAAGAATGCTTTACGGATGGTGTCATCTCCACCTTGGGAGGAGGTCAGGGTCCCGCGGGGCATCACTATTCCGGCACGGCCCTTGGGCGCTAGGTGATGAACTGCGTGGCTCATCCAGGCATAGTTTGCTGGGCGCTCCCGCGGGACTCCATACTTCTTCCATCTCACATCATTGGCCAGCTGCTCTTTTGGATAGCTAGCGTTACTGCCAAAGGGTGGATTCATCAGAATAAAGTCAAACCGCTTATCGGTATGTTGGTTCTCAGTAAAAGTGTCGCCGTGTGATTTACCTAGGTCGAAGTCGATACCTCGAATGGCAAGGTTCATAGCGCAAAGTCTGCGGGTAGTTGGATTTGATTCTTGCCCGTAGATTGCAATGTCTCCGAGCTTGCCACCATGCGCCTCTAAGAAACGTTCACTTTGAACAAACATCCCACCAGAACCGCAGCATGGGTCATAAACCCGGCCAGAAGTGGGCTGAAGAATCTCAACGAGCGTTTTGACTATTGATGGGGTGGTGTAGAACTGCCCACCGAGCTTTCCTTCAGCAGATGCGAACATTCCCAAGAAGTACTCATAGACCTGGCCGAGAACATCCGAGGCCTCGTGCCTGCCCTCACCAAAACTAATTGAACCAATAAGGTCAATAACCGCACCAAGATCTGAAGCCGGTAGCTTTGCGTCCGCGTAACGACGCTCTACTATGCCTTCGAGTTTGGGGTTTTCTTTTTCTATTTCAAATAGCGCGCTGTCGACTTTGGTTGCTATGTCGGCTTGCTTTGCCTGCTCCTCAATATTTCCCCAACGAGAGACCTCTGGGACCCAAAAGACGTTTACCTCTTTGTAGTAGTTTCGGTCAGCCAGCGCCGACTGAAGGCGCTTGGCATCGGGCTTAAACCTGTCGGTATTTGGGTCCGAAAAAGCATCGATGAGCTCTTCGCGGCGATCCTCGAATGAGTCAGAAACATACTTAAGAAAAACTAGACCCAGGACTATGTGTTTGTATTCTGCGGCATCAAGATTTTTGCGCAAAAGGTTTGCGCTTTCCCAGTACTTCTTTAGCTGGTCACTAGACAGTGCCATCTTTTGCCCCCGTTTCCTTAGACGTTAGGCTACCCGACGACTGAGACATTGATCACCAGCGCCTATCTCAAAAATGGCAAGGTGGCAGGACAAGCCGTTACCGATGTCGATCCCATTTTTCCGGAGTCGAAAAGCTCACTAAGTAGGTATTACGTATCGCTAACTGAGAAGCACCCAGTTAGCGCTCTTCCTCGTTCCACTCAGCTTCTTCGTCAAACATTGAACCGTATTGAGTTTCAGAATATGCAGTATTTGCGGAGTAGCCTTCTGGGCCGGAGTGCATATCGCCCTCGTCCATTTGTGCTGGATCGCTAGTTGCCCTAGGTGGAGTCGAGACTCCGGGCGGAGATGAGAATACGGCAACGAAGAACAGCACCACGGCCAGCGCAGCGGCTAGAAAGCCAATGATAAGTACAAACCCTAAAATCTCCATGCCTCGAAACGTAGCTTAGGGGTAAGACACTTTATGGGAGCGAGAGTCCAAAAAAGGCTTGAATCAGGATCTGAGGTGGCCGTACTCACATCAAAACCCTGAGACCCATGAGCTGAAGAAGGCGGAATACCTGGCACATGCGGAGGCCTGGCAATTAGATGCGGGTGTCGCGCAAATTGTCCGTGGTCTCGTGGATAATCAGGAGCCTCTTGAGACCAGGTGGCTGCTTGCACAAACGCTAGTAGGATCGGGTTTAAGACAGCTAGTCAGTTTTATAACAATCAGGCAGAGCGCAAATGTCGTATCCGGAAGGCATTGGCGCCATATGGGGGGCAATTGGACTCAAGCAAATTCCAGCTTTCACTAAGCCAATGGCGCGATTCCCTAATTAACCTGTCCAATGGAAACAAGCTCTTGAACTACAAAAAAAGTCGAGGCTCATTAGAACTCGACTCTTTGGGTGCAAAGAAAGTCTTTGATCGAGTCTGCTCCAAAAAGCCAACCTTCATAGTTGGTTCGAAATTGGATTCGCCCAAGAAGTCCGATAGAAGCTCTTCGGAAGAGCTCGAAGACCTCGCAATCGAGGAAATGGCGTCGTTCGATTACACGGCTCACCCGAACTCCCTCATCGCCGATGCGACGCAACGCGAGGTCGAAAGGACACTGAAGACCATAGCGAACGCAGCTAAGAGAGAATTTCTGGAAAAAGGATTGAGCCCCTTGTATCTGGCGCTTGGGGCGATGTCATGGGTTGATGACGATGAAGAGGTTCGAAAAAGCCCCTTGATTTTAGTGCCAGTTGAACTAAGTAGCTCTGGGTCCAAGGAGCCGCTAAGGATCTTGCGGTCCGAGGATGACATCTCCGTCAACCCGGCCCTGGCAATAAAAATGCTGGAATTCGGAATCACTATTCCGAATTCCGAAGAAGTTATTGCCGCCATTGATGAAGGCGGTTTAGAACTAGCAGTTGATCTGTTTCGCGCGATTAAAATCTCCGAAAATTGGTCTATTGACGATTTTGCTGCGTTGTCCGTTTTCGGTTTTCAAAAAGAAGCCATGTATCGAGACCTCCTTGACAACGAGGAAACAATTCTGGAATCTCAAGTTGTCCAGGCTTTGGCGGGAAGTTCCGAACTAGGGGAATCAGAATTCTTCTTTGAACCGATCGAGCAGGACAGAATTGACGAACTTGCTCCGCCAGAACTTGCGACACTGATCCTGGACGCCGACTCAAGTCAGAGAGCGGCCGTTGCTGCCGCATTAGCAGGCGAGAGTTTTGTCTTAGACGGTCCACCGGGCACCGGGAAAAGCCAGACAATTTCCAACATTATTGGGGCTCTGATCGGTGATGGCAAGTCCGTGCTTTTTGTTTCCGAAAAAATCGTTGCGCTCGAAGTAGTGAAATCCCGTCTGGACAGTAAAGGCTTAGGCGCATTCCTATTTGAGCTTCACAGTCATAAAACAACCCGCAAGGAGGTGGCAAAGCATCTTGGACAAGCCCTTAGGCAGAACCCCATTCCGCCATCCAGCATGTCCCCCGAAGACCTTTCAAGAGCCGAAAAGTTAAGAATTGAACTAAACGATTACGCCTTGGCCATGAATGAGGTTCGGCGGCCTTTGAACCTAAGCGTTCACCGAGCACTGGGCCTCCTCGAGGCCCTTGACGTTGAAAAAAGTACACCGGAACCCGATTTCGATGTGAAATCCCTGACGCACGATCAATTTTCACTTGCGAAGGACGCTATTGAGCGGGTAGGGCGGCACTGGGACCTTCACCTTTCTGGAGATTCTGCCACTTGGTTTGGCCTGGAAGATGCAGATGCTCTGCCCTTTCGAATAGATAGCGCAATTTCGGCGCTGTCCCGATTTGAAAAGAATTACGCCCCGATCCACTCGGCGGCTCTAGCTCTCCGCATTAGCGGTGACATAAACGGAGACAATCTTTACGAAGTACTCGAATACTGGGCCGGAGATGTTGAGCTGCATGACAACCATTGGCTGACGTCCAAGAATCTTGACCAGCAAAAGGATTCGATTCTGCGCTTAAGAAAGCTTTTGAGGCAAATAGAGGTCGAGGAAAATGCCTGTGCTGAAAGTCTTGGTCCACGCTGGAAAGAAATTCCTCAGGTTCTCGCAATCCCAAAAATGGCGGAATTTTCGCACTTGAGCTCCCTGGTTACGGGCTGGGACGAGATGTTTATCTCGAATATCGGCGAGTACGCGGACTGGGCGTCCTCAGCCGAACAGGGATTACAGTCTGCCGTCTCCGAAATCGACAACTTCTGCACGGGTATGGGGATCACGTCTCCTTCCAGCTTTTCAGAACTTCGCGACTTTCTAAAATCGCTCGCCTGGTTAGAGGCTGAAGAAATGCCTCCCGTCCAATGGCTGCGAGGAAGCAAAAATTTGAAAGATGCTCGAGCCTCAATGGAGGCCCTGCGTCCACTCACCCAGGCCTTGATCAGAGCCAAGAGCGATTCCAATATGTTTCAAAATCGTATTTTGGAGATGGACCCAAGAGGCAATCTCGATTACTTTGCTCGAAATAAGGGCTTCCTAAAGAGTCTTTCTGGTGAATACCGAGAGAGAAAAAAGGCCTTACGGGGTTGCAGTGAAGCTGCAGACTGGAAACAGACCCTCGGAGATCTTCATCATGCCGTCAAGTGGCAAACCTCAGTTGACAACCTAAAGCAAATGGAGCGATCGAAGGCCGAAGCGCTCGGCTCTCTCTATGCCTCAACAGAGACAGACTGGCAATTGGTAGGTGAGCACCTGGAAGTCGCAGCTCAAATTACTGCGGGGCTTGAGGTTATAGATGCCCAATCTTTTGAAAATGCATCTGAATCAAAATCACTAAGGCTTGCTCTTCGAGAAAACCTGGAGGATCTAACTGAACTGGTTTCTGATTGGGATCTTTGGATGAGCTTCCAAAGCTGCATCCCCGCACCCAAGATTGAAAATAAGACTCTTGCCTCACTTGCCGAAACCGTTGCGGGTGCGACAGCGGAAATTAGTCAGATCGTCAGCCTTCAGGGCGAGTTGAGCCAACATGTTCCTAAATCTCAGACAGTCGGTTCTTTACTTCTCGGCCTGACTCAAAGGAACTTTCATTGGTCCACCCTTGAATCAGTGTCAACGGTCAGTAAAGAAGTGCACCAGTTTCTGAACCGCGAAGTCAGCGCGGAGGACCTGAAGTCGAAGGAGGTCCTTGATTTCTTTGATCGAAAACTAAATTGGGCCGAGCAGATGCGGTCTCTGGTAAATAAAGGTAGGGGGTCAGAGAATCTCATCGCTCCTCTTACGAATGAAGACTGCGCGACTCTAGAGACAGTGACGCTTCCATCGGAATTCAAAGATTCATCAGGGAAGTGGAAAGAATGTTGGACTGCCCTGAAGTCGGCTTTTAGAGCTGAGTTGTCCGCCAGTCTTGACGCGGAAGTGGCCGAATTCGGACAGGCCAAAAAGTATCTTGTGGGATTGAATTCATCGTTGTCGGAAATTGATTCCTACCTTGATCTGAAAAAAAGCGTCGATGTTTTGTCTAAATTGGGCTTAGGCGCAGCTCTTGAGGAGGCGGCCGTTCAGGAGCTGGGCGAGGAGTTGGCGCCCAGGTACATTGAGAAGTCGATGCTGAGTAGCTGGGTGAAAGTGCAAATGTCTGTCGATGATCGACTCTCAGATGACCCCACATTTGGGAGGGGTCACTTCATTGAGGAGTACAGGAGCCTTGATCGTAAGATCCGCGACTTCTCTGTTGCAGAAATCGTCCGTAATGCTGTCCAGCGCAGGCCCCGAGGGTTGAAAGGGGAAGCAGCAGTAATAGTTAAGGAATCCGAAAAGAAGATAAAGCACATTCCAGTCCGAGAGTTGATTGACAAATCGCGGCATGTTATTCAGGACCTGCAACCTTGCTTCATGATGAGCCCCCTTGCCGTATCTCAGTACTTGCCAGCAGACCTAAAGTTTGATGTAGTTATTTTCGACGAGGCTAGCCAAGTTACCCCCGCAGACGCCATCAATTGCGTCTACCGAGGCAGCGCGCTTATCACTGCCGGCGACCAAAAGCAGCTTCCGCCGATGTCCTTTTTCGCCGCGTCGGGATTGGAGGACGATGGCACAGAGGAGGATGTTGCAGGGGACTACGACTCGATACTTGATCTTATGAAGGCGTCTGGGTCTTTCAGCTCTTTAACCCTAAATTGGCACTATCGAAGCCGTCACGAGCACCTTATTGCCTATTCGAACCTGGCTTTCTACGAGAGCAGGCTCATTACCTTTCCAGGGGCTCTTGAGCACTCGGAGAACCTTGGTGTCAAATTCATTCCAGTAAAAGGCGTCTATCGTCGAGGTGGAGCCGCTGACAACCCTAAAGAGGCTATTGAGGTCGCCAAAAGAGTCATGCATCACTTTGATTCTCGACCAGATCTTAGTTTGGGCGTTGTCGCATTCTCAACGTCTCAACGCGACGCCATTACAAATGCCGTAGAGCTCGAGCGCAAAAGCAGACCGGAGCTTGATAAGTTCTTCGGCGAAGACCGGCAAAATGGCTTTTTCGTCAACAGTCTTGAAGCGGTTCAGGGAGACGAGCGAGATGTAATTATTTTCTCGATTGGTTACGGCCCGGACGAAATGGGACGAATCTATAAGGGCTTTGGCCCCCTAAACCGTGCTGGGGGCGAAAGACGGCTAAATGTTGCGATAACTCGAGCCAAGCAGCTTGTAGAAATTGTTTCTTCCATGTCTTCTTCGGAAATGGGTGACGTAACTGCCGAGGGAGCCATGCACTTGCGAAAGTATCTCGATTTCGCCGAGCGCGGGGTCCAAGCTCTACAAATTGAGATGGGGAACGATGGACTAGATACAGACTCACCCTTCGAGGACTCGGTGCTTGCAGCCGTGCGGTCATGGGGTTATGAGGTACAGCCCCAGGTCGGCGTAGCTGGCTACCGGATCGACATCGGCGTAAAGCACCCAAACAACCCGGGGGCATTCATTCTCGGAATAGAGTGCGACGGTGCTCAATATCACTCTCCAAAAGCAGCACGCGATCGGGACAGACTTCGGCATGAGGTACTCGAGGGGCTAGGTTGGGAAATCCACCACATTTGGGGAACAGCTTGGTACAGACATAGAAGCAGAGAACTTGAAAGACTGAAGCAGCTACTTGAAGATCGCGTCTCACTCCCCGTTGTTGGGAGATTATCAACAAGGATGCCGACTGAAGAAGAGGTTGAACCTGAAATCCAATTCGAGGCGGTTATTGAGCCAGATTACAAGATTTGGACTGAAGAATATGCCTTGGCCGATCTCCCCGCTTTACCGGCTCACGTTGATTTTGCAGAGCAAGGATCGGAGACGTCATTGGTTGACTTCGTGGAATTTGTTGTTTCGGTGGAAGAGCCCCTTCACATTGACCTCCTGGTTAAAAGATTGAGGACCGCGGGAAATATAGGAAAAGTTGGCACTAAAATTCGCGACACCCTAGACAAGGCTCTCGTAATCTCGAAGGTTCAAAGAGATGACGATTTCCTTTGGAGCAGTTCAGCTCGCGAGTGTTCTGTTCGGCGGCCTGGCCCCTTTGAGATGAGAGGTATTGAACTAATTTCAGACCTAGAGATCCGAGGGGCTATCCTAAAAATTGTGGATGACGCCATAGGCATTGGAAATAAGGAAATATCTAGGTCCCTTGGTGAAATCTTCGGGTGGCAACGCATCGGACAAAAGATTCAAGGCAGGTTTGATGAGGCAATCGATGCGCTGCTTGAAGAGGGTGCCCTTATGGCCTCTGGCGACGGTTACAAAGTCAGCTGATGAGCGCCTTAGTGGCATTTGGAGCCCACTTCGTTCGCGGGGACGACTAGAGACCCACTCAGGATCCAGGTAACTGGAAAATGTGGCCTCAACCATCCTGTCAGCCCCTTTAGAGCGTCAACACGAACAGGTACGAGGGACAACGTGAGCTTTTAGGGTTTCTAAACACACTATTTGGTTACAACATCGCTTTCGAGCTAGAGAAGAACTTCGGGGACAAACCTAGGTTCACTATAAGGACCGTAAGAAATTTTGACCTCTGAGCTGCCGTCACTTGACTGCGCGATGGTTATTCAGATAGCCCAAAGAAGCCCGAATCTTTGCCCCTAGCAGCGCAGTCCTGCATTTTCCCCCGGGCCAAGTACGCCGGTCGCCAAGCGCTCTTCGCAAGCCCAGTTGAACCGCTCACTTGTATGTGAAGGAGAAGTGCCTCCGGAGCGAAACTAATCTCATTCTCGAACGCATGTAGGCAATCGAAATGCACTCCTACGGCATCATGAGTCTTCAGCTGCACGGCTTGGCCGTTGTATTTGATCTCGAGTGTCTCGAGGTCTATCAACTCAACCTCAGCTGGGAACCTTTCTTTGTCTCGCATGACATTGAGCTGGATGAAATGAGTTTTGTGGCCCGGCTTATATAGCCAGCAGTCTTGTGGAAATGATTCGGACATTAGAGCCTCTCTTACAGGGGGCTTATGCCCCACGACTTGCCCCAGCAATTGCTGGGGCCGCATCTTCTACTGGAGCACCCTGGTCGTGAGATCCGGGTTGCTAGGAAGCTAGCCAGTTACTTAGCGCTGCCATTCTTGATGCACAGGAAAACCTAGTGAGGGAGTGGGACATTTTCTGGGGATGTCTTGAGCACGGCATCCCAAAAGATCGAACCGGGCGTCTATTTGGGCTGTTATCTAATGTGTTGCCACTATCAACTTCGACGGTGCCCTAAAGGCCAGATCTCGACACTATTCTGCCCGGAATTCCCATCGCGAAAATCTGGGATTTTCTTCTGAAGGACTAGCCTTCTTCCTCGTCTTCGTCTTCGCTATGGATGTCCATCATTTCGATGTACTCTGCCCGAAGGTCGCCTAATGATTCGAAGGAATCAAGATCAATGACCCAGAACCACCAGCCGGGTTCAGATTGTTTTCCAGAAACTGCCCTTGCAGCTCGGCTTGGGCTTTCGAATCTCTCTCCATCGACAAAAATTGCACCTTCCTCGCCGACTTGGCCCTGGCGACCCAAATTAGCCTGGGTTCTAGCAAAGATGGTTTGTCCGACTCTAAGCAGTCCGCTATTCAGAAGATCCGCAACTTGGACTCGATCTCTCGAGGTGGCCACGGAAACATCTACGAGTCCTACGTTCTCGGCAGGAACGGGCCAGATCCTTACTACTCGCTCTGCGAGAGCGTTTGAGCGTTTGAGGATGTTGTCTGCGGACCATTCTTCGCCTGCTGACTGAATAACGTCTGCGGTCATTAGAAGAGTTGTGTGCTCTTGAAAAGCTTTCTTTTTAGCTCCCCAGGGGGAGTTTGATACTTTGCTGTTCAAAGGCTGGGTTACCAGCGTTAAATTGCCGATTTGGTGAACTAACGAGGCTTCATCAGTTTCGTCTTCGTCGAAGCTAAAGTCGGACCAGGATGAACGCCACTCTTGCGGCAGCAGGTGCTCTATCGAAGTTTTGCCCCTGATAACGGGTCCCTCGGAGAACTTTTCTCTATCTCTTCCAAATCCCCTTCGGTCATCCTCGAGCGCCTCAAGAATCATTCGCATTCTTGACCTGGAGACTCGTTTGTAGATCGGCTCTCTTGTTAGGCTCGCAATTATTTCCCTGTCTGATGGCCAGTAACCGTTGCTTGAACTCTGCTTTGCCAGATAAGCCTCTACGACATCCCCTGCCGCACTGCGTTCCGACTTGTGCAAGATGTTCAAGAGGTCCACGACCATTCGGTTGTAGTTCTTCGTGCTCAAACGCAGAATCGCCCTTCTTACAGCCCAGCTCTCAATAGAAGACAGCGCCTTTTCGATTTGCTTAGTTGGGATAACCTCTAATTCTGGGTCTAAGAGCCAAAGAAGAATGGGTTTCACGACTTCTGAGTCCAGAGTTGACATCCTGTAAAGAAATTGCTCTATCCGATTAAGTTTGCCGTTCTCGACTTTCGAAGCTTCCATGAGTTGCTTGTAAACGTCTCCCGCTTTCCTAAGTCTTGGCAACAAACCCTCGGCCGATTCCGGGGATTCGTTCACATAGATCTTGAAACGGTTAAAGACTTCTCTAGCGGTGACATCCTCTCGAGTCTGGGCAACGAGCCACTGCGTCAAAAAAAGTGAGCTCCTGGTGTACTTGAGTCTTCCTGCGGATACCTGCTCCTCCCAGAATGGGGTCTCGAAACCCTGCCAGTACTGTAAGTATGCTTCCTCAGCTTTATTATTGTCTCCACCCAGCCTCTGAAAAACAAAGTTCTTGATCAAATCCGCAGCCGTGAGAGGTGTTCCCCGGGCGTTGAGGGTTTCGAATATCTCTTGGGCGTCTTCGTCAGCCTGGAGGTCGATTACAACCAATTGCAAAAACCGGCTAACTGCGTCCACTAATGCCACCGCTCGCGCTTCAGATTCGGATTCATCCAGCCAATCGGAGACCATTTCAGAAAAGAACCCGTGGGCTTCTATGATTCGACTTGTTGGCTTCGCCCCTTCGGAACTTTCCGTTGGCTCATCGCTCATTACTAGCGAAAAGGCAGTTCGGTCCCGGTTTGTCGGCCAGATTTTGAAGGTGTCCTCGATGTTTCGTCTGTACACACCTTGATTCTGTACAAGATTTTGTGCTTGCGTGCTGAGAGTTTCGAGCGACCTATTCTTTAGTTCTCGGCGAATCGCATCAATTAGAAGCTGCAGAGTTGTCAATCGTTGTTGACCGTCAATTACTGTCCTGGTCCCTAAGCTCCCCGTTTCATTGAGCTGTTGCTGCAAGACGACAGCTCCTAGAAAGTGTGGAGTTACGTGCTTCTGGCTTAGGATCCGGTTAGCCACACGCTCAACGTCTTGCCACAGGGGTAGCCATTGCGATTCGCGACTCCAGACGTAAGGCCTTTGGAACAGAGGAACCAAGAGCCTTTGAGGACTGAAGAAAACGTCTTGCGGTGTTCTTACCTGTGTAAACAAATCTGCTCCCCTAGTGCTCTGCTTCTTAGACTAAGTGAATTGGCCGACCAAATGGTCCTGTCGAAACAAAATTAGTGTAGCCCCAAGTCCTGCGACCAGAACTTTCATCCCTGGCCAATTCTTTATCCCCGGAGGGGTCCAAGCTGCTCGTCAAGGCTAAACGGTTCCTTGCAATGCAAGTTCGAGTCGCAAGACAAATGGGACCTACTTGGTCAAAGACCTAGTCAAAGATGTCTTGTCAAACGACTAGGTTGGCAATTATGAGTAATGTATCGATCCAACTACCGCTTTGGCCCAAGTTGTAACTCAGTGTTCCCCTTGGGGTCAGCATCAAACGAGAGAGATGGGAATGCAATTGATAGACACAACCTTTGACGTCAGGACAGACTCGCATGGCAGGGACCCTGATAGTGCTAGTGCTGCACTCAAGCAATTTCACATCGAACTGTGGTCAAAGCCTCTCCCAAGCGGGACTTATTTGAGGCTTGAGGATGCTGGCTCTAAGTATCTCAACGCCGTACACGATGCCGGTTCGCTGCGGGTCACAAGCGACACAATTTCTAATTCAATGGGCGGACAAAAACAAATCGCTCCGCTCATGCCCTTGATTCCAAAAGGCTTGGTTCAAGAAGTGAAGGAACTGGGATCAACCGGTGGTGCAAGGCTAATTTTTCCTGGTGACCGGGTTGAGAAGAAACCCACAATCAATGTTGCTCGTGGCTTTCACCCAAGGATCAAGGACAGATTTGATCTAACGCTTGAGTGCATTCGTCTTCACTACGAAGGTGAAGCCAGCCCCCTTGAAAAAGTCCTTTGTCGCTACTACGGGTACTTCTCCTTGTTTGAAAGCTTCGAGGGTTTTGTTGAGTTCTTCCTTTTGCATGATCTTGTGGCAAACGGAAGAGTTAGATTTTTTATAGACACGAATAATTGCTTTGCGGAATCTCCAACGCCACAGACTGCAGCCGACTATGAAACATATGCGAACCGAACCTTAGAGTTCCTATCATGTAGAAATCGACGAATAGCCTCTGGGCACTGAGGACATGTTGAGGGAAATGTTCGGTTACCCAGGAATCTGTCGCCAAACCTAAACCTAGTTCTCTACATAAACCAATGTGCTAGACCCCGCCAACCAATACCGAAACCTTGCCTCTGACCTAAGCCGGCACCTCGTCAGAGACCGGACCGGCTAGAGCTTCGTTGCGTGCCTTCCAGTCCAGTGACTTGATTTGATCTGAAAGAACCACTCCAGCTACTTTTTCTGCTTTGAACTCAACATCCAATGGGTAGCCCTTTGACTTTGTGGTTATCGGACAGCAAAGCATTTGACCCACTTTGGAGCTATAGATGGCCGGGCTCATCGCAAGAGCTAGCCAGTTACTTAGCGCTGCCATTCTTGATGCTGTGGCTACGCTAGCGCAGCCCTCTGACATTTAGCGTTCTCCCGTCCCTTTCGAACTTCTGCCATAAGGCCTGGCTTCAAAAGCCAAACCCTTTCCCGCAGACCTCGCGGAAGCACTTTGGATTCTCGTTTGTGAGAATGCAATCGCCAAG
>Ga0307981_1002364_pt1 | contig 15456 bp, 7 predicted proteins | sample OrgLakmetagen987_FD_201849 | JGI IMG/M metagenome (GOLD analysis project Ga0307981, IMG submission 201849) | Saline water microbial communities from Organic Lake, Antarctica - #987 | ecosystem: Environmental > Aquatic > Non-marine Saline and Alkaline > Saline | place: Antarctica: Organic Lake... | reverse complement strand
GATGGATACGACTTTCTTTTTCCTCACCAGATATAGAATCGTCGTCCAACAGTAATTTCGGTGCACCCTCATACTGCAAGTCAAAGTCGGAAGCATTTTGTCTAGATGGCACGGGCTCGGTCGTCGCTCCTCGAAGAGTCGTCTTTGTGAGGGAGGGGCAACTTTTCTTGGGAGAACCCTTTGTGGGGGACCTTGAACTCCGCCCTTTCTGTGGCGAGCCTGCTTTGACCTTGCCTTTGATACTCTTTGGGGTAGAGGGAACCGATTCAGACTCACATTTTGCGTGTCGCAGCTCCGTCAGGTGCGAAAAATCGATGTGAATTTCCTTGTCGTCCAATGCATCATCATCGTCATGTGCACCCTCGTACTCAAAGTCAAAGTCGGAAGTACTTTTATGGTGCACATGCGCCTTTAATCTTCGGCCGCTCGTTCTTGTGAGAGAAGAGGAGCGTGTTTTCTTCGGAGAAGACGGTGCACCCTTCGATGGAGACTTTGCTAGAGGCCTCGCGGTTCGCTCTTTCTGCGGCGACCCGACTCTGACTTTGCCTCTGCTGCCGTTTGGAACAGAGGGGACCCATTCAGACTTTTCTTCAAGTCTCTGCGCGGCGTCTTGAAGCTTAGAAAAATCGTGTTTGTCCATATCCGCTTCGGTTGCGTTACTCGTCGTACGATTGACAGCAGCTCTTTTCGTCCTAATACTGGATCTCGAGAGCGAGGAGGAGCGAGTCTGACTTGCCGAAGATTGCGCGCCCCTTATCGTCGACCTTAGAGTCTGCTCTTTGTTTGGAGACCCAGCCTCGACCTTGCCTTTACTATCGTGCAGTCTAGATGGCGACGATTCCTCTGTCTCCTGCTTTTGCTGGTGAAGACGTCGTGCTGTGTCTAGCTTGGCAAGATCGCTTTCATAATTCTCCGAGTCAGCATCGTTGTCAAAGCTTTTCGAGCGGGAAGGAGCAGCCCTTTGTTTACGCAAACTGGATCTGGCGAGCGAAGACGAGCGAGTCTTCTTGAGAGGCGATGCCGCAGCCCGTGTAGACAATCGCGACTGCCTCGACCTGGTCTCGCCACCTTTCACTTCATCCTTGCCCTGTGAAACATCCGGACTAGCAGATTCGGACGGGCTTTTACCTTCTTCGACCTCAACGCCCTTTTGTTTGTGATCATCAAGACTATCGTTGTTGTCACTGGGAGGGGTCGTGTATAAGGTTGCTGGTTCCATTGCCGAAGGTTTCGGCTTTTCGGGGGCCTCTCTTCTACTGGAGCGACGAGACTTGCTTGGGGAGCACTGCTGTTCATCCGCTGGCAGGGCCCGCCGACTCGAACGCGATGTTTTCGCCAATCTTGCCCCCTCTAGTTTGGCAGTCCCTCTGGCATGACTAATTCTCTCATGCGTTGATCCCTCGGCTCCAAGCTGCGGTATATCGCCATCGTTATAGTCTCCTTCATCGGACAAGGGTTCCATACCGTGACCACTCGACGATGACAAGGTCCTGCTCACTTGTCTGCTGGCGCTACTGACACTATTCGGCATGTCTTCGGATTCAGCTCGTTCTCTTCGTAGACTGGAACGAGTCTTGCTGCTGGAACCACTTTTATTCGGCGAGGTACCTGTAGCAGCACGTCGGCTCGTGCGAGATCTCGCCCCTCCTCCTTTGACACGGTTGCTTTGCGATTCGAAACCATCATCTTCATCGCCCGAAGAAACCCGACGCGTTGACTTGGAACTTTCTGTGTGAGAAGGCTGGCGTGTGCTTCGAACACCGGTTCGAGCTGTTCGTCCCGACGATTTGAGGTCATCACCCGACTCAGCTGCTTTTCCAGCAGGAGTGTCTTCCTGAGTATTAGCAGGTTGTTCATCACCATCGTGATTCGCACGACGCCTCCTTCTCGAGGTACTCCGAGAACGCGTCGGCTTGAGATTACGACTCCGAGTTGAATTTCTCGCTTGTCGACCTCCTCTTCCTTTTGAATCTTCCGCCGCCGTGTCACCATCAACGTTGGCTCCATTCTCGTCCTCGGCCGAGTCGTTCGGCAAACGGAAGCCCGCCTTTTCCCGCAATTCGCTCAGAATTTCCTTAGCCATTTGTAGTTCTACTAGAGCTATGTCCTTATCTTGTAGATTCTCTTGCAGCCTTAGCTGGAGGCCCTCGAGATCTTGCTGGTTCTGTATCGTATTTTGTTGTTTTAACTGCTCTTTGAGAGCTTCTTGCTCCGTTTGCAGATCTTTGACGGCTTCATTCGCTCTGATCTGATCCTCTTTGGCAAATTTCAGTGTATCGAGCAACCCGTTCAGCTCCTTGGCCAGCTCGACGGCGTCTTGTTTTTCGTGGTTCATGGTGGCAATCACAAGCCACCGATTTTCAGATGCTTTTTTAACAAGACAGATTACAGATTATGGATGACTGAACGGTCTTTTAGTGTCTTAGGGAGGAGACGACGAAGCGATATCTTGCAGTATTGGTCTTTTGTCTTTTGCCCTCATGGAACAACAGGTATAGTATCCAAAGTTTAGTACGGATCGGTGGGTCATTATGACCGGTGGTCGTAAACTGAGTCATTAAATTATTGGGTATGAGTACCTAAGAAGTCATACTACTGTAGTATTGTACTTTATTCAGGACAGTAATTAGCGCGTTAATCGTCACATTGATAGTTTTAGACTATATATTATTGCATCATGCAAAATATACAGTACGACGAATACAATACAGGCATTATGTTGTGGTCTCACGGTCTCACACAAGCTTCACTTTTTGTCAGGAAAAAGCATCAAGCATCCAGAATGAGGATGCATCGATGAGTGGTCTCACTAGTAGCAAGTGGCTCGTATCCGTCACAACTGACAATACGACTAAGCCACGATGACTACACCCCATCCCGAAACGTGGATTGGCTATGCTCAACAGTTACAGATTACAGTCTTTCTGTGCATGAATCTGCTTGCCCTCTTGGTTTTCGTGTTCGATCTAGTGTGCTTTGGCAGCTGCGAACGTTCGAAAGGCGAAATCGTAACTGGAGAGATCCTCTTGACTGCTCTTTATCAATCGGTAGTCCATTTCGGACCATAGACTAATCATTCTGTCGGTTTGCGTATAAATATGAGACAATGCCCGCGCTCCCGATACGGTAGGGCCGAGTAGACCGTAGTCGGCAGAATGCTTTAGCAGCTGCTCGCCTCGAGGTGATTCGAGTACAATGAAGATATCTTGGTCTATTTTTTATTTTAAGAGGAAAGTTCATCGCTGGCGTCGAGTTACGCGTGCTTTCGTTTTTGTTCCGTGGCGACTTCTCCATTTTGGTACTCGATATAGGAGGGCGGCACGTAGCCATGCAAAAGGACCCGCTCGGCAATTTCATACAAATACTCCGCATCTTTCATGGTCACCATGGGATTGGTCTGTTCCCACGCATGTTGCATGACCCGTGCCTCTTTCCAAAACAAGGCAGGATGACGAACGCTTTCCATGCGCGGAGGCAAGTGTCCCATAATGGTTCCGTACAAAAAGAGACCCGTCAAGTAGGTTCCGTGCGGACTGGAATGAATTCGATCTGCCTGGTCCAACATGCGCCACCACAGCTCTGGGCGTTCTTCGTACACAGTCAAAAAGCCCAGCGCCGCCGGCACCACCCGGGGTCGTTGGTTGGATGGCAAGGACCGTGTCAACAAGCGTTCATAGGCCCGGTATCCCGCTCCGACCAAGCTGGTAAAGTTGGCCACATCGCCCAGTCCCTTGCGTCTCAAAGCATTTGCCGTCCATCCATAGGGTGGATAGGCATGCGTCCACAACAAGATGGGACGAGCGCCCGTCTCCTTGATGAGTGGTAGATAGTCGCGGTGCAAGCTGGCGAGTGCGCTTTTGCGGCCGTGGGCTAGGGCGGGAGAGTCTGACGCATCGCTGATCACGATATAGGTCCAGTTCTGTGGATGCTGGGCGTAAAATGCGTTGGCAAAGGAGGCGTAGACGTGATCTTCGCTACACGGATCGAGGTTGTCGGGTTCTCTTTCCCATTTTGCTTTTTTGTGACGTTCACGACGTTGAAAGGGCCGACCCGTCAAGAGCTGTTCAATGGTACAGGCACCATAGTCGTATATCACGTGCCGATTCACTTTTCCCAGCACTGCTGGACGTGTTTTGAACTTTGGTAGCATGCTGTTACCCCGACGGGCCAAGCCCGAAATGCTAGCGCCACCACGCAAGCACGAGTCCTGGACGACCCGCCCTTGGCTCAAGGCTTCAAAGAAACGAGGCAGATCATTGAAATACGTAAATGAGTTGCCTAAAAAGGCCACATTGACTGGATCGTGTTGCGTTGTTTGGTTCAAGGACGGATAGGAGTGCTCGAGTTTGCGCCGCATCGGTTCCGAAAATGTAGAATGATGGTGAAAGTACATGTCACTGGAAAAGGGATTCGGCAAGCAGCAAACGCCAAGAAGCAGCACTAAGGCACCAGTCGTAAAAATCAAAGCCGATTTCCAAAGCATCCGTACCTAAAGGCGACAAGAGGGTTAACGAGAGAGAGAGGGTGAGGCTTTATATGTTCCCGTGTCGTCCGTGGGGTGCGTGGTTTCGTACCCATATTTTGTGAGGCTCGTGGTCGTCTGGTCTCGATTCATCCGCATCAAAGCTCACGTGCTTGATGTTGCTGTCGCTATTATTGACATTGTTGATTCGCACGAGAGGTGTCCGCTCGTTCGCTCGACGAGCCTCCATGGTCGACGCTGTCGTATCTTTCAAACTATGTACGTTGTAGGCGACACAAGCAAGGAAAGAGTTTTATTTGGCGTGGGCGGCGCGAGTTAGCCGGATCTGACGAATGTACGACGATGATCGAGTCAGTCAGTTAGTGAGAGAGGAATAGGCTGCCTGTCTAAGTCTACCGTAATGTATGGTAGTCTACAGTCTACTGGTATGGCTGTGCAATTCCAAAGGCGAATAATGGGTGGGGTCTGTCATGGTCATGGTCAAAACTGATCGTCGAAGCGCCCCAACGAACGTGCGGAAAAGACAATCTGATTGGTGTTCTGTATTTGCGCGCGCGCGGTCTAAACAAATGGGTGAGAAGCGGAAAAGCTGAAGTAAACGCCGACTCTCTAGCTAGTCTCTAGTCTAGTAGTCTAGCTATCATAAACCTCACTTGACTCACTCAAGTTAACCATCTTCTAGCAATTCTATGCATGTAAAACCAAAGGCATCGATTCCTGTCATTTGAAACAGGCGCTATGGAGAGGTCTGGTCGAGTAGCTATCGCCCTGAAATAGTATAGTGATCCTACGGATCGTTTCGTGGCCTGAAAAGTAAAATACGCCAACACGTCGCACACCACAGACGAAAACCAGATTGGGTCAAGGCGAATAAACACAGATATCTACCAGTTTACAAGTTACACTAATTGTAAGTGAAGATTCGAAGATTCCATTCAATGAAATCATAAAGAAAAGAAAATGGGCGTAGTCTAGCTACACTGAAACCATTTGATTGTGTCGTTTTCCAGATTACAGTAAGCATCTCTTGAAACTGCACCAGGACGGCGACTGGAATACTTCGTTTGCGCATGAAATAGCTTAAAAGGTCTACCCGAGAGCTTATGCATTAGAGTTGCTAGTACCGTTTCGCGGCTCTATAGCTAGAGGCAGCTAGAAGCAGCCAGTGTTTCGATGCCTTTCTGGATACTCCCATGATACTACGGTACTAATGCGTGCTACCTTACAGCTTACAGAAGCACGCCACGGCACGCTTTGCTCTACCTCGCTCCGCGGCATATTATCAGCAACTGCTGAAGCTGAAGCTAGCGCTACGACGTCGTATCATAGCGCTACATCCGGGCGGCGGGGCGGGGCGGGGCGTACCACTACTGTACTACATACCGAACGTAAACTACGACTACTGGTTAAATAGATTGTGTCCCGTGAAGCCTCAAACTTCAAAATACATACGTGGGTTGCAGTCATCAGAACAGTTCACTGGTCGTGAAATACCCGATTTTGTTAAGTAAATCAAATGACCTCTCATTCTAATTAATATGTAGTAACTAGTCAGACATTTAAAGTGGACAATAGCCCTGTAGCCCTTCTGCTGGTTTACGGCATGGTTTACTCCGTCGCGTTTTACTTTTACTCTAGATTCCCAGCGGGTCATTCGAACCCTCCATTTTCAGCTCGGATGAATTCTGGTAGCAAGACAATGGCGAATGGACACGAAAGAAACCGCGATAGGCTAGTCAAACACAGCGACCTTCCTAGCTTATCAGCAGAAGAGCAATGTGTGAGACACAGACTTCGATTGGAGATCATGTTTGGCTCCAAATGCACCGAATACCTCGATGCGGGCCCCGTTTCTCCAGTGGTGCAAATCATGGGCTTGGAACTGCTGCAGTGTGCTGCAGATAGAGCCGCAGCCGAGGAAGAAGATACCAATGCAGACTATAGTTATGACTCCTATGCCAACGACTCGTTCCAGTTGGCTGTGCAGCAAAAGAACCCTACGGGGCCCATGTCAGGTAACGCTCTCCTAGCCCAACCAACCAACACTGTTGCAAGCAATGTTACCACCACCGCTAAGAAGCAGTCTGTGCCGTTAGGGGCTCCGCCTGGGCGTTCCATGCAGCGACGCATGTCAAGCTGCAGTTCTATTGGCGAAGATTCGGTTGTTAGTGAAGATACGGTTGGTTTTGGCCGAGACCCCATGGAGGTTTATGGTTACGAACGTCCCATGTCACCCACCAAAAGACGTCCCAGCGTGGGCGGCGGGAGTTCGCATGCATCCAGTGTGGACTATAGCAAATACAAGTCTACTCGTCGTGGATCTCTTGAAAGTTATGCTGGCGATTCTGTTGATTATGAACGATCCAAAGTCAAAGGGGCCGGCAACAAACCACCAAGCATGGCCCCCCCCGCGGGAGATTCTGTGGATTACGGGCGCTACAAGTCCACCGCGAGACGCAGCAGTATGGATTCATACGCGGGAGACTCTGTGGAGTACGGGCGCTTCAAGACCACCTTGAGACGAAGCAGTATGGGTTCGTGCGCGGGAGATTCTATGGATTTCGGGCGCAACAAGTCCACAAGTAGAGCCAGTGTGGGTTCAAACGCGGGAGACTCTGTGGACTACGGGCGCTACAAGTCCACAAGAAGAGCCAGTGTGGGCTCCTACGCGGGAGATTCTGTGGACTACGGGCGTTACAAGTCCACAAGAAGAGCCAGTGGGGGTTCAAACGCGGAAGATTCTGTGGACTACGGGCGTTACAAGTCCACCGCGAGACGTAGTAGTATGGATTCATACGCAGGCGACTCTGTGGAGTACGGGCGCTACAAGTCCACACGGAGAGCCAGTGTGGGCTCCTACGCAGGAGATTCTGTGGAGTACGGACGCTACAAGTCTAGCACGAGACGTAGTAGTCTGGGCTCGTACGCTGCTGATTCTGTCGATTCCAACCACGGTCGTCAGAAGCAACCGCAGCAACAGCAGTCTTTCATGAGACAATCGAGTATGGAATCGTATGCTGCCAACAGTATCGATTGCAACATACCTCTGCCCAGTAAGCCTGTTCAAGCAGCTGCTCCCAAACTATTGACCCCGGATAGGCCTAGCCGACGAAGCAGTACAGGCGGCGCTGGCTTTTGCTTAATGCCACCTTCGAGACCAAAACCTGTGGAACAGTTTGCTGGTGTACCCTTCGCCACACTACCGGCAAGGCGTGGGAGCGTCGGAGTTCCAACAGCAGTTTCAACGACCGAGCCGGCTGGCTTTTGCGCCATGCCGAGACGCGCAAGTGCTGGTATGGCTCCAGTGTCAACGCCAGCTCCAGCTGTAGAGCCGATTTCGGAATACAGTCGTCACAGAAGTAGCACTCGGCGGAGAAGCGTGGGTTCGTATGCTGGTGACTCTGTCGATTATAACCGTTATATGAGCACTCGTCGCGGATCACTCGACAGTTACGCTGGCGACTCTGTTGATTACGGCCGCTATAAGAGCACTCGTCGTGGATCACTCGACAGTTACGCTGGCGACTCTGTTGATCACGGCCGCTATAAGAGCACTCGCCGTGGATCACTCGACAGTTACGCTGGCGACTCTGTCGATTACGGCCGCTACAAGAGTACTCGTCGCGGTTCACTCGACAGTTACGCGGGTGACTCGGTGGATCTCAAAGTCGGCAGTTGTTCGCAGGGTCAGGAACGTCGTTTCTCCAATTTGTCAGAATATGCAACTGACTCTGTCGGTATGGTGAAGAATAGCAAGAATACCAACACCAATATGACGGGTTCGAAGCGTCGCATGTCTCTGCAAAGTTACAGCAGCCACAGCTGTCTCTCGGCGGCCGATCGTTCAGTCGACTCGGCTCGGGCGGCATAATTGCTTACGGGGTATTCTTGTAGTTAGACTGTATCTCTATAAATTAAGTTTTGAATTACGTACACTAGAGTCCTTCTATTCTACAGTACGACGTAGCTCTAGGAATCCATGTACAGTACGGCCATTATTTGACATCGAAACTGTTGGTACAGAGGACTACTGTAGCGAGTAGCGGTACATCGGGATGATTTTGATTGGTTAATAGGAGTCATTCTCTCGAATCAAAACAGTACAGTACGACACTTTCGGTCTTTATCATTTCCTTGACAGTACTAGACTACAGTTCAAGATAATCTGTCGGGCCCTCACATAATCAGTACCGCCTTCGAGCAGCTTCGAGGCGGATTTGGCTCGGCCATTATGTGGACTATTGAAGTCGATTTCGTGCGCCTCAATCTGCATGCATGCTACCACTGCTATTGAATCAGAACTAACGAGAACAACAACATGATTGACGCGCAGTCTCTCCACCCTCAACAAAGTGGGAGCACCGTTGATTCTTCGTCTCCGGCATCCGTGGCGACGCCGAGGTCGGGAATGTCTATGTCTAGAAGTAGCAACGCCAAAAATACGCCCACGACGACAACAACATCCCAGATCAAGCAAGAAATGCGAAGTAAGTTGGCCGCCAAGTCTCTCATCAACAAGAAAACGCTAGACAAAGCCTCACCGCCACTATGCAGAAATGCCTCAATGCGGTTTCGGAACTTGGAGTCGAGCTACTCGGAGTTTTCTGCTAGTACCACTGCTGATACTACTGGTTTGGGCAGTTCCGGTGTCAACGGTGACTTGAACCAATCCTGTGTGTCCCATTGGTCTGTCTTGGAGTATGCCGAACAAACTCTGGAGGAGATGCAACACAACATTCGCAAAACAAACAAAATGATCAAAGTGGCCTTGAGGAATCGCAACAAGGACCAAGAAGCAGCGTTGCGCATTCAAACGGAAAACAAGGCCTTGCAACGTCAAGTTGTTGCCGCCACCGCTTTATCTACTACGACTATCGAGGAAATACAATCCGCGTGCTCGCAACTCAAGGGGGAGTTGCTGCAAGCAGAGCAAGATGCAAAAGTGGCACGAGAGCAAACAGTCCACTTGCAAGCGGATGCACAAGTCTTGACCGACCAGTTGGACCCTACCAACTTGGTGGCGCTCGTGGGTGAAGCGACGCAAGCTACGAATACCACAGCAGCAGTAGAACCATCGTACAGCGACAACAACGAAGAAGACGAAGAAGGCCTCGCTCTGCCGCCGTTACCGGTGTACGATCCGGATACTTCCAGTAGTCGGCGCGGCAGACGGAGCAGTACACAAGAATAAAGGAGTCACTTCTCGAGCTCAACCTTTTTGAAATATTCGTATGCGCGTACGGCACCACCCAGGGTTGCCATGTTACTTGCGAGTGTCTCGCTTACTGGTAGTAGCAGAACAGCTCGCTAACAATACCCAGTACGACTAGACTAATTAATAATTTTTTTACGTTAACATTTATTCTTGCAATACGGTATACTACTACTAGGCACCCTCATTCTCACCACGAAGTAGCTTTAATTTGCGGCTTGCTGCGTCGCACGTGGCTTGCACCAGCGACAGTCGCTTGTCCAAAGTCTTGATGGAACGGTTGAGTTCGTCCTTTTCAGCTTCCCTTTTCTCAATATTGCTAAACAAGTCTTGCATGTCGAGCTCAGACTTTCCCGACTTTGACTTTGCCGACTGTGACTTCGCCGACTTTGACTTTGCCCTACCCCCACCCCGGAGTGCATTGTTAAACGACATGCTGCCGTCGTCGTCCTCGTCCTCGTCGTCATCATCGTCGTCATCATCATCGTTGTCGGACATTTCAGAAGCAAAACTCGAAAAGCTACTAGACAACCTGTTGGAAGTATAAGCGACAGGAATCGGCGCTTGATATGCAGGAGGTTGATGATGCTGCTGCCCCGACACATAACTCATGGTGTCAGTGTGGGGTAAATTCGAAAAGGAAAGGTGACCAACAGGGTCGGTTCCTCCGCAATTCCGTCTCGACGCCCGTCGAATCACTGGAACATCTGTTGTGCCTGGGGGATCCGGTGGGGGATCTAGTTTCAAATGGCGTTCACTCTTGGCCCGTCTTTGGGCGTGTGGTCGACTGCCGCTGTGGCTCTTGGAGGAAGAAGGACGAGACCTGCTGCTTCGCACGTGCTCTGTGGAAGCTCCAATATGCAACGGGGGCTTCTTTTCTCGTCGCGAGTTGTCTCTATCTTCCGCTATTGACCGACCACCGTCTCGACTGCCATCTCTGTCGGAGTCGTCTGACATTATCGATCGCGACGACTTTGACGATCTGTGTCTGTTCCTGTCTTCTAACCTTGACCGACCATCGTCTCGACTGCCATCTCCGTCGTTGTCGTCCGACATTACCGATCGCGACGAATTCGACGACCTGTGTCTGTCTTCCGCCATTGATCGACCACTGTCTTGACTGCCATCTCCGTCGGAGTCGTCCGACATTACGGATCGCGACGACTTCGACGACCTGTGTCTGTCTTCCGCCATTGACTGACCACCGTCTTGACTGCCATTTCCGTCGGAGTCGTCTGACATTACCGATCGCGACGATTTCGATTTTTTACCAGGCGACCTGTGCCTGTCTTCCACCTTTGACCGGCCGCTGTCTCGACTGCCACGTCTACTGGACCCGGCCGACATTACCGATCGTGACGATTTCGATTTTTTACCCAGCGACTGGTGTCTGTCACTATCTTCCACCTTTGGCCGGCCGCTGTCTCGACTGCCACGTCTCCTAGACTCGGCCGACACTAGCGATCGCGACGATTTCGACTTTTTACCCAGCGACTCAGAGCCATGCTCTTTCTTGCTCGTACTGCTGTGAAGCGACCTGGAACTTGAAGACCTGGAGGCTGATTTAGGATTTTTCATCGACGGTCTCTCGGGTTTGTCGGCATCGTCACCGTGGCCGGATAGGGACATAAGGTACTTTTTTTCTGGAATATCCGGAAACAAGAGCTTGTACACCGAAAGTGTTCCAAGCATCTCGACATCCACCAACTTTTCCGTTGGTTTGATCAACTCAAAGTCCACCATTGCTTCAAAGATGGGAGGCTGCTTGCCTTTAGCAATAAAGGCCTCGTCACGCCGCAAGCCTGAAAACGCGCGACGGTCGGCAATATCGTGGGTAATCTGCTGGGACTTGCTCGCTGCCAAAGCTGGCAGAACTTCGCCGTCGTTCATCCAGTCGCAAAAGTCTTCACCCAAAACAACCTTGGCCACTGGAATAACTTCATCCAAACCAGGAAAGGGATCCAGCAAGACAGAAACGTGAGCTTGTCCCATGCGATCGCGCGTCACCTTGCATGAGACAGGTAATCGAAGGCTCTTGCCTTTAATAGTCATGCGGACCCAAAAGGCCGATTGGGGAGCTTCCTTAATGTTGCTTGGCTTTATAATCAGTACGCGAGCAGGCGCGGCTCGTGAGGCTTCCTGTCCCAGTGGCCGCACTTCGTACATGCCTTGCTCCGGCAAATATCGCTCAATAGCCACTAGCTGGCCGTTCAAGGCGGGCATACCAACCAAATTCGCAAGCACGGCTCGAGTTCCTGCCGGCAACGGATCAGAACCGTCGGGTAAGGGATCTTCGCTCCTTAAATTCTGCGGACGAATCGCCAAAATATCGGTCTCGCACGCATCCATGGCTTCCACATCAATCGGTACGACCCGATACCGATTCTCCGTGGGCGAGTACTCGACGATTCGTACCATGATGCCGTTGAGGCTGGGTTGGTTCTGGAGGTCGACCAAACGCGCGCGCGAACCGTCCTTGAAAAAGGGATTACTATTGCCATTGCCATGATTGGCACCACCACCACCACCACCACCATGGCTACCGCTACCACTGGTCGAAGAGGCCGTCGTGGAATGGCCCCACGTACTATCCGAAACAGCACTTGGAGCAACAGTCATACTACCCCGTGGATCGGTGCAGGCCAAGAGATTGGCTGGTTTAATGGCCAATACCGGCATGCTGGTGACGGTTGGATCAATGGGTGTGACACGGTAGCGTCCTTGATCAGCCAAGTATTCTTCCACAACGACCATTTGACCATTCAAGGCTGGCTGTGTTTTCAGACTGTGCAAGACGGCAGTCGAGTGAGGTGCTAGTGGTTGGTGTGTGACCGAAGCTGGACCTGCTTGTGAAAATGATTCCAGCCCCCAGCTTTCATTGTAGTCGGCTTCGACAGATATCATTGCTGGTATGTGTGGTATGGACTGTCTTCGTTGTTGTTGCATGTGTGGTGCCGCGATATCGTGAGAAACACTCTTGGACTGCTTGCCAAAGGGGTGCAGTAAGGATCGTCGACCGTGCCTGGGGGAAGGACGACCGTTACCGCCAGCGGGAACGAGATTGTGCGGACGAACGGCAAGCGTCGGGGGTAGCGGCGACGAGCCTGGTTCAGCAGGCTGTACTCTGTATCTTCCTTCTGCTGGTAGATACTGGACGATGATAACGGGTTGTCCATTGACTGACGGCTGTGCTTGTAGTCCGCTTAACACATATCGAGATCCTGGTTGGTATTCCTCTCCTCCTCCGCCGGTGGCCATGGGGGCAAGTTGTGGAGCTGGATCATGGTACGCCTGCTGTTGTTGATACTGTTCTTGTGGTGGTGGATAACCATACTGCGCTTGTTGTGGCTGTTGCTGTTGCTGCTGTTGGTATTGAGGCTGTTGTTGCTGTTGGTATTGGGGTTGCTGCTGCTGCGAGGCAGGCTGCAGGTTCAAAGGCTTGATCAATAGCGTGGACGGAAGGCCACTGCTTGGATCAACGGGCTGAACGCGATACCGTCCTTCGGCTCCATCGTAGTCCATGATGGTGACAGTGTGTCCGTTAAAGTGAGGCGTTCCTTGAAGTCCATCGAGAAAACAAGGTGTTCCTGGTGAAAGCATCTGCTGCTGCTGAGGTGGATAGTTCATCATCCTGTTCAAGGTCTAAGTTCGTTTGTTGTGGGGAATGGCAAAGGAGATAACAAAGTGCATTTGGCGTTAGGAGCCACGCTGATCACGTTGATACGTGCTACACCAGCTAAAGACTAAAGACCGCAGATCGTGTTTAGTTTCGGTGCCGTGGCATGGCCGATCTACGTTTGGGTCACCAGTGAGAAATAGGTTAAAATACGGAAAAAGCGAAGCCAAACCAGTGAGCAAGTGACTTTTGACATTAACTATATAAGCTTTTATCATCCTTCCTGATGACCCGAACTCCGAAGCGCCTGTTTCGATGACCCTCTCGTTAAAACCCGCCACAAAGCGCCGCGCGCGTGGGGCGAATCGCAACCATGGATTCTCCAATTATTGGTCCCTTTGGAAAATCGTACGTTTACTGTTAGTATGGTAGTATCGTAACCGTACCCAGGTTAGTTCCTGGTACAGGTAACAGGCAACGCTTTACCTACAGTAATACTGTACGATATCTAGGGTCTACCTGGTACATCAGCTGACACCTTTTTCAATCTAACAACTTCATGTACCGCAGCGGGAATACAAATAGATTACTCGGAGGGTTGCGTTGCCACGTTGATCATGCGACAACTGCTCGTCTTTCGTGACATGCTTGGCCTTGCTGGAGTGGGAAAGTTCAATCTGTAGACGGCCAATAATGACTCGTCTTTTATCAATGCATCTGAGAAAGTTGGACGAGCTCAAAGTAAAACAAAGAGTCATGTTGTGGTTCTGGCTGTCATTCTCTCGAAATCACGGGAACGGCAATCGCAACCGTTGTCCGTTCATGTCCAGGTGGGCCCAAAAGGACATCTCAGGTGCCACCTGTAAATCTTCAGGAGCTACCAGCACTGGATTAATCGACGATGTGGCTCGTGCATGGCGGCCCAGAGGCTGACACACAAAACACGCATGATTAGTAGCACCCATCCTGTTGGAAAAACCAGATATGAGCCACCCAACTTACCCTGTAAATCTGAGTCTCCCGTTGGTACAGTGCGACTAACGGCTATCCCTCGTAACTGTATCAATGATTGTATCAATATGTGTATCAATGCCTTCGGACTTTAGTTTCGGCTCGCATATTGACTGTAACACACCAAGCATGCTGCTTCCTCGGTTCTTTTGCGCCTCGTTGAGCACATGCGCCTTGACAATACTCCCATAAATATTGTGTCGACTTTGTTGTTTGCATCCATCGGGAGAGTGACTGGAAGCTTCTGGGAGAAGGATCGAGCGCTGTCTCGTTGGCTTGTTGGGCGATGTCGTGAGATCTACCAAGGAGAAATGCCGTCCCCCGTTGATGGATTGCAGTAAAGCTCGCCGAATCGAAGGTTCTGCGGCAACGGGAATGGTACCCAGAAGTGCTGGAGCTCGATTACCGCCGTTTGGTGAGGCTGCCCATCGGTCAAACTTGTTACTTTGCTCCTACATGTTTCTTTCTCGTTTTGAATCTCGTAAAACAAAGGATAGATAATAATATTATGAGGGGGTACAGCATCGGATCGTGGGCTAACTAGTCGGGACCTCGTAAATACAGGACAGATAGTAATATTATGTGGGGCACAGCATCGGATCGTGGTCTAAATACACAGTGTACTCTACTTCGACTCCATGTTCGCTTTGAAGATGACCCAATGACCGACACCGAGCAGGTGCTACAGTACATATTCGATAAAAAGTACGGTACGTACGTACAGTACATCAAATTATTATCAATGCGTTTAGCGGTTAGTCTATGTAGGGTCGAGTACCAGTGTACTCATGCCTGTGTTTTATCGATCACTTGATGATACTGTCCCTAGATGCATGGTTTATTCTTACTGGAATACCGAAGCTACCACATGAATTTACAGACTGTACAACAGGAGCCTTTGGCTTCAAAGCTAAGGAATGATATGTTAAACTAGACTTGTTATCCTCTCTAACTACTGAGAAGCGAGGGGAGCCCATCCTCGGTGTTGCTACTTTCGGTTCTCGTTGCCTTGATATCCTCCCAGCGTTTTAACAGAGCGTGGTCACGGGCCGATAGAATGTCGATAGGATAACCTGCTTCAATGAGATTCAAGAGCTCGATGGTTTCAGCAGGGTCGGTGGCTTCCAGCTCACG
>Ga0307981_1002363_pt1 | contig 15456 bp, 14 predicted proteins | sample OrgLakmetagen987_FD_201849 | JGI IMG/M metagenome (GOLD analysis project Ga0307981, IMG submission 201849) | Saline water microbial communities from Organic Lake, Antarctica - #987 | ecosystem: Environmental > Aquatic > Non-marine Saline and Alkaline > Saline | place: Antarctica: Organic Lake... | reverse complement strand
AGACGGGCTATGGCGACGGAATACTGTACCATCGATTAGTGTTGTTGCTGATTGTAACTCTTTGCATTGCTGTGCTGAAATAGTCTCCTATTATACAGTATGATGATTATTTGATTGATGGTTGGTTGCGTTTTGCGTTGATGGGCCGATCATCCATGACTGAAACTTCATGCCGACAGTGTTTACACAAATCTTGTCAGTACATTGAAGGTCGGGACTGACTAATCTAAATAGAGTACTACTGTAGTGACTTTTTGATCTTCCGGGAATCCCGAATTCTCGAGAACTTTCACGACGGCGACAGAAGACAAAGAAGACGCAGTATCACAGTCAGCAGTCAGCAGGTAGCAGGTAGCAGTAAGCAGTTAGCCAACGACACGCAGTACGGTACCATACGATACAACGATCACAGTATCAAGAGAGAGTTATGGTGGTCCCGCCGCCGTCCAAGTCTTACCTCCTCAATATTGTCGATTCGTCCGACGAGGAAGAGTCCGATGATTGCGAAATGCAAACGCAAACGCAAACGCCAACGCCAACGCCAACACCAACGCCAGCGTTTGCAGGTTCAGGTGAACATGACGTGCTGCCCGACGCCGCGTCGACCTTTGCCACGCAGGATCTTCGCTCCGACCTTCCTGCTGGCGACGACTCAAGCGACGACAAAGCTAGTCAACAAGACGATGATCTCTCGACGCTCGATACGAGTCGCGAAGAGCATCACAACGACAACGACAACGATAACGATAACGACAACAGTAATAACGACGATGGTACCTGCACCACAGAACAATCACAATCGTCATCGACGTCGTCACCGGCGCCAGTAAACGCCAAAAACAAGCGACGGAAACGCAAAAAGAAGAAGAAAAAGGGCAGCGCCTCCCAGTCGGCCCGAGTCAGCTTTGGAACCGTCTCGTTGCGAGAGTTTGGTCGGTGCCTGGGATCCGACGTGGTGCCGGGAGATGGAGGGTGGCCCTTGGGGCTTTCGCGAGAGATTGTGGCCGAGCTGGACGCCAACAACACCGTCGATCGCTACGAAGTAGAAAAACAGGCTCGTCTCACGGCACGGTGGATCGAGATTCACCAACAACAGCTACTACTACTACAAGACAATGTTATTGCTAATGATGGTGATGGCGGCGGCGGCGGTGGTAGCGGTAGTGGTAGTGGTAACCAGCAGCAGCAAATTGAGGAACAGCAACCTCCCGCATGGCTGGAAACCCGACAGAGAGACTACAAGCGACAGAGCAAGAACCCACTCTTTGGAAGAATGGCCGAAAAGGACCGCATGTCACTCCTGCTCGCCGACAGTCAAGATGGAGATGTTGCGGCGGCTCCACAGGAAATGCTCACACGAAAGCGTTCCGGATCCACCGACAAGGTGTACAATACCACCCGATCGAGATCGGGATCGTTCGACAAGAGCAGGGCCCATAATACCCGGTCGCGGTCGGATTCCATTGTAGAGCAATACAACGACACGTACACGCAGATTGAAGTACATCACGTTCGCAACGAATTAGAGCAATTGCGAAACAGTCGAAGCATGCAAGGAAGCACGGGGTGTACTTGTCGAAAACTGCAAGTCTATTTGCTGCCGCCCGGAGGTGGTGGCAAAAAGGCGCATCACCGACGAATGAACGTACTCAAGCTCAAGGAAGAATTACGAAAGCGACACTTGTTGCCGCAGGAATCGTTGACTAGAGAAGAGCTCGAGCTCTTGTTGCACGATGCTGTCGAAACGGAACCGTGCTGCAATGACGATTGCTCTTGCGTTCGCGATGGAATCGATTGCCAAGCTGATACTTGCAGTTGCTGGCTCACGTCGCACCAGGCAGACAAGGGAAAGAACCATGATGACCACCCGTCCATTGCAAATATCAAGGTTCGCTGCGGTAACCCGTTTGGAATTTACACGGTGGACGCTGCCAATATTGATTCCTTTCGCACTAGCTTTATTTGTCCCGAGATCAAAGCACCAAGCGACGCGTAAACGAAACAAATCGAATGCAATCGATTGCATTCATTCATCCAGCACGTTGAAACAACGGGCGTTCGTGGCGATTCGATACCCGTATAATTGGTACTATACCTACATGACTGGAACCGGTGGATTCGTTCTGCGGGCGTGTACATATCACGCACCCTCCTGTTTATAGCAGTAACTACGACTATAGCGGCACGGCAGGCCCGTAAAAAAACAAACGATAGCAAATAGTGCAACAGCGTACAACATCTTTATCTACATTATATTGCTGTGTAAGCGGCCGATAAAATACAATTATTGCAAGGTCAAGGATATTTAAGTCTCGTGTGATATATGCATTGAAAATCCGGGGACTTTTGACTTGTTGTTGGCGGCCACCAATCGATCGAGTTTATATATTGGCCGGTGCTGTGCGACGTTTGAGCAGGATCTTGTTGAAGCTGGAGGGGTACAGAAAGTAGGCTTCCACTTATTTACAAATGAAGAGAGCCGTTTGCGAGTGTATGAACAGTGTGGGCACTCATGTCACATACATCTTTGTACAATAATGTGACATGTTGCGCCGCCTACTTTGAATCACAAAAGAAGATGGCTCCGCGGCTGTCTTGGCCCGAAATTCTTTCGATCTAGACGCAGTGATATCGAGGCCCTCTTTAAGGGTATCATCCATGTCGGGCCAAACACGAGGATAAAAGACTGCTCCATCAGTGCCAGCAAATATCGTCCAATTTACGTCCCGTGTTGGCAGAGTCCGAAAGAACACTCCATTCCACACTCCAACCATTGGGAAGGTGCGCGGATCCTGGAACGTACGGATCGAATAGCGTCCGAGCAAGCCTTTTCCGATGCTATTGAAAGAAGTCGACTCCGTCTTCCGTCACAGCCATAGTCCGTTGAAAGAGTAGACGTGTCGCAAAGACAATGTCGCCACGTTTGACATCAACAATACGCGACGTGTCCTCGATTTGACTGCGAATCTCGGGTGCAAGTGATATAGCTCACAGGTCGGATAGCGCTTGTCGACGTTTTCTGCCATTGCCCTTACAATTTCTTTTCTGGTCTTTCCACCATCTTCGGAACGGTTCTGACCAAGCGCAAGAAAGGCATCGGGACTCCAGGTAGCCTTGTGTGACCCTGGCGAAGCAGCCATGGATCCCTGGTACATGGCTGGCATGTCGTCCAAAGCGACTCAAGCGTTGATACCGTTCTGATCTTTACCCGTTTGGTTCGAGGCGGTAGAGATGTAGGATTCGGGCCAAAATCCGTTGTCATCCACGTGCCAGTCGCAGAGTTTGGTATCACCAACGGATCTGGCTAGAAAGACGTCGCTGTGAAAGATAGACGATTGAGTACGGTAGGATCGATATAGACTCGCAAGTGAGTATAAAGTAAACAAATGAATGGACAATAGAACGATCAATGCCAACTGCATTGACAAATACTGTATCCATATTCAACTTACCGAAGGATTCGAACGTTCTGCGAAGCAGCATCAAGCTGCATGAGTTCCGCTGCCGCCCGGGGAAGGTCTGAAAAGAGAGCCGTCTGGCGAAAGGCGTCCGCTGCCGTATCTCTATCACATACAGCGCTCGTAGCGCGGTTGGCCGATGTTGATCCAAACATTCCGCCTGTCTTGGTCACGTCGAAGTAAAAGGGCACCTTGGGCGTGTTCTCGATGGTTGACTGAGCCGCAAGCTCGAGATTCTGTAGCGTAAGCGGTTCAAGCAATCCAGAGATTACCAAGAAGCCGTTGCGCTGAAAGGCATCGTGCTATTCCGTGTTAAAGATAGGCTCGATTGTCTGTGCTTGCACCTGCGCATCACTAAAGCTGAGAATTGAAGGCTCGAGGCGTGATCAGATTCTCCTAGAATCAACATTAATCAAAAAGAAAACTACTTTGTTTTTGTGAACCTGCCGCGAAACCACTTCCGGGTTACACTCAGATACCGACCACAGACAAGCCGTATCGCCTAGCTCTCATCTCCACCAACAATCTCACACGACTACAAAGACTACGACCATCTACCAACGCATCTTGCAGCAGCTTTCCGTGGTCTTTCCACTACTTACCCATAAACTAAGTAGTTTATCTTTAGGATTGACATCGTTTCATCAATAGTTTTCTCAACGCTCGTCGAAAACAGCGTTCTTTCTGATCCACTTTTCTGAAACTACAACACTCCATCATGAGTGAGACTGTCACGTCTCCTCCAATCGTCCCCAGCAGCAGCACTCCTAGTGGACGTGGCGGCGGACAAGGACGCGGACGAAGCGGTAGCCGCGGTCGCGGAAACCGTCACGGCAGCCGCGCGACTACTACAAGGGCAATACCGAAGAGATGAACGGCCACGTTTTCCAGTGTTTCAACGAGTGCGAAGACAAAAAGCAGTTCTTGAAGAATGTAGAAGCCCTTGGAGAATACATTGCCAAGAAGCTCAAGTACCCGGGCGTCATGGTTTCCCTTACGAATGACTTCGTCAGGCCCAAAATTGATAAGCCCACGGAACTCGAAGTTTCTGAGACCAACAGGCTTGTTATCGCTATCTGGGAGCAGAAGGTGTCAGCTTATTACACGCGCACTGACTATCTTGATAGTGATTTGAAAACCGCTTACGCCGTCATTTGGGGCCAGTGCAGCAAGGCAATAAAAGCGAACCTCACTTCTCTCGATGATTTCGAGACGAAGAGTCACGAAAGTGATTGCGTTTGGATTCTTAAGGAAATCAAGGGCATCACGTATTGTTTTGAGGGTCAGTGTTACATCTACCTTTCCCTCAACAACGTGCGCACCTCCTACTACGCCTACACTCAAGGCGCCGAAGACTCGATTTCCTCCTACCTCGAGCATTTCCGTTCCCTCGATGAGGTCCTGGAGCACCCAGGTTTACTGGATGCTACTGCCGCTGTCTCGTCCAACAAAACGCCTCAAGGTTGCGCTTGACCGCACTCTCGCTTTGGCTTTCCTGAAGCGAGCCGACCGTTGTTGTTTTGGCGCCCTTTGGGTTGACCTCGACAACCATTTCTCCCGAGGAAACAACCAGTATCCCATCGACTTGACCGCAGCCTACAGCCTGCTTGTCAATTTCAAGCCTCCCAAGCGGGAAGAACCGCGCCGCAACACGCGCAGCCAGGAGGCGGCAGTTGAGGAAGAAGATGGCATGACTTTTGTGCAATCTGGCGAGGTGATTGCTGGCGCTAACGGCGTCACGCACACCGGCGTCACTTAGTTTTGTTGCGAGCACAAAGGACATTACGCTGACAAGTGCCCCGACGGTCCCGGCGCTACCCTCCTCCAAGTTGAAGCTGCTAACGCCGTGACGCTTCTCCAAGCCTCTCACACCAAGGCCATTGTTGCCGATGATGACAACACGAACCAGGAGGTTTCGGAATTCACTTTCACTCAGTTGCCCTCGCGTCACGTGCTCATCCCATCTGCCTGGGTACTCCTCGACAGGCAGTCGACTGTTTCGGTTTTTAAAAACCCGAATTTCCTCTCGAACATCCGGCGCAGCAACAGCCAAATGAAGGTTCACACAAATGGCGGCACCCAGATCTCGTCGCTTGTTGGCGACATCAAGAATTTTGGGCCTGTCTGGTACAATCCAGACTCTTTGGCCAACATCTTCTCTCTCGCCGAAGCTCGCAAGCTCTGTTGCATCACAATGGACACGTCCGTTGAAGCTGCCCTCTGCGTCCATCGTTCTGATGGCTCTATCATGAAGTTCATCGAGTACGGTTTGGTCCTCTACTACCACGACGCCGCCGCTGCTGTCCAGCCTAACTCTAACCAGAATGTTATAGACTACTCTTTTGTCTCCACTGTAGCTATCAACAAGGCACAGTTCCCACGTCGCGAAATTGAAGGAGCGGACAAGGCTCGAGCACTTTATCGAAAGATCGGGCGCCCTTCTCAGCAACAGTTCGAACAAATTCTTGCCTATAATCTCATCCGAAACTGCCCCGTTACCGTTGATGACACCAAACGGGCTCTACTCATCTACGGTCCCGACGTAGGCGCCCTAAAAGTAAAAACAACCAAAGGCCCCTCCCAACATGTCCCTACTTTCAACCCGGTACAAGTCCCAGGTTTTATCCTGCAGCACCACAGTGATGTGACACTTTGCATGGACATTTTCTACGTCCGGGGCCACCCTTTTTTTCATACCATCTCCCGCAAAGTTCAATTCCGCACCATTGCTCCCGTACTCAACAGAAACAAAGCAACCCTCCTTCGTGATCAAGCCGGTTTTGGCAATGTACAAGACCAGGAGTTCCAACATTTCCGACTTGCACGCCGACATGGAATTTGAGTGCATCCAAAACGACGTCCTCCCTTCCAGGGTCAACGTTACCGCCGGCGCCGACCATGTCGGTGAAGTCAAACAATCCATTCGGACGATGAAGGAGCGTGCGCGCACCACCATCCACGGTCTACCTTTCAAACGTCTTCCCAAGGTGACGATTCAAGCACTTGATTACCATGCCACCAAAGGATTGAATCAATTCCCGGCGAAGAACAGCATTTCCGACACTCTCAGCCCTCTCACCATCATGACTGGGCGCGCGAACCCCAACTGTAATGATCTGAAGCTGGAATTCGGATCATATGTACAGGTTTTTAAAGACAACACTCCCAGCAACACTTCCTCTTCCCGTAACACTGGAGCGATTGTGCTGAACCCGACTGGAAACGCCCAAGGCAACAACGCTTGTCCCGGCACCAATGGACCGAAACTCCCATGACCAATGCAGTCATCTCTGCAGTCGAAGCCATGGCGGAGAAGAAGGCCAACCACTGATCAAAGGCGGAGTCCCACTTTTCGAATGGCGACCGAACGCGTCTGTCGAGGATTTTTTGGAAGAAGATGTCGAATCGGCCGACGAATATGAACACTTTTCCGAAGATATTTTCGATCCGACTGAACCCGACCATGATGTTGTCGAGGACAATAACTATGATTGAAACCCCCAACAACGACAATGATGCCGTCCTGAGTGACAATACAGTTGATGATCCTGCCGTTTTTGAGCCTGATCTCGATGATTTTGGGCCTGGTGGACTTGATCCCGACACCGACGAAGGTGCCGAGACACACGACGATCCAGGAGACAAAGATCCCGGAGACAATGCTACCAACACGGACGTGGAGTCCAACGCAAACGAAGATTCGGGTACCAATTGGTACAATCTCAGGAGCAACAGAGGAAGATCCTACGGCACACAACTTGATCACCAAATGGATGACCCCGTAAGTTCGAAAAGCTACGAGTCAGGCTTACAAATGTTACAGCGAGCAGCCGACAAGATGGATGAGTTGCTTGGGACGACATATACAAGTACATTTTGGGCATATCATGACCTAGACGACCCCAACTGTAGCATCCAGAAGCACGGACAGGCAGCCGTGGACGCTTTACTACAGGAGTTCTTTTGTCAGCTGGACAGGAAGAACGTTTTGGAACCACTTGACGCATCAACGCTCACCGCCAGTCAGAAGCAAGAAGCCCTTTGCGCTGTTAACCTTATCAAAGAGAAGCCTTCCGGCAAGTTGAAGGGGCGCACGTGTGCCGACGGTCGGTCCCAGAGGTCCAAATATACAAAGGAAGAGACAACGGCTCCCACGGTATCCAGCACGGGTTCTCTCATGTTTCCCTAATGATTGACGCTAAGGAGCAACGTGACGTTGCAACTGCCGACGTTGAAGGAGCGTATTTACACATAGACCTGGAGGATTTTGTCCTTCTGAAATTAGTTGGCAAAGTTGACGACATTATGTGCCAAGTGAATCCCAAATACAAGAAGTTCGTTGTCATTGAGAATGGGAAGAAGGTACTTCACCTACAGTTGCTGAAGGCCCTGTACGGTTGTGTTCCATCCGCGCTATTATGGTACAACTTGTTCACAAACACTTTGGTCCGCATGGGTTTCAAGTTGAATCCGTACGATCTATGCGTTGCGAACAGCCAGATTAAAGAAAAGTAATGCACACTTGCCTGGTAGCTATGTTGACAACAACAAAATCTCGCATGTGGATGTCACGGTAGTGACCGACATTATCAAAAAGATAGAAGCCAATTTTGGGAAGATGACCGTGACCAGAAGAAATACTATGTGTTTTTGGGCATGGACATCACTTTTAAAGACAACGATGGCACCGTCACGATTCTGATGAACAGATATCTCAAGGAAAAGATCGTCGATGCTAGCATGGACGCTTCCAAGGTTGCGCCAACGCCGGCAAAGAAAGATTTGTTCACCGTTGACAACGGATCCAAGCAACTTGACAAACAACAAGGCAAAAAGTTTCACAGCATTGTTGCAAAATTACTTTACGTTTCCAAAAGAGCTCGTACCAACGCTCAATTGGCTAGTATTGCTTTCCTCTGCACCAAGATCTCGTGCAGCACGGAACAGGATTGGAGCAAGTTGATCCAACTCCTCCAATATTTCAACGGTACTTTGGACATACCTCTCATTCTCGGAGCTGACAGTCTTGCCAAATCAAAGTCGTGGGTTGACGCAGCCTATGCTGTGCACGATGACATGAAGAGTCACACCGGTGGAGCAACCTCTTTGGGTTGTGGAGCAATCATGTGCAAGTCTACAAAGCAGAAACTCGCCAAAGTCGTTGGCTCAAGTGACTATCTACCTAACACTATCTGAGGCAGGATGATTTTGGCCTAACAAGGCTACGAGCTTACCGAGAACATTTTTTATTAGGATAACTAGAGCGCTATCCGGCTAGAGCAGAATGATCGAGCATCCTGCGGGCAGAAGTCCCGGCACATTGAAATTCGTTATTTCTTTATGCAGGATCGCTTTAAGTCCAAGGGCATTTCTGTCATCTACTGTCCCACGGACAAGACGCTTGCCGATTTCTTTACGAAGTCTCTTCATTTCTTTTCGGAAATTCCGGGCCGTTCTTCTCGGTCATTGTCATGTAAAAACGTTCACAACATCTCCGCTACCTCCATCCGAGGAGCGTGTTGAGAATCCGATATTGGAGAAAGTTTGATCTGGAGCTAGCGGACAGACGTTCGCGTTGCCAGCCAAGAAAAAAGTTTCCGAACAGATGGAGGTCGCTTCTGCTCCCACGTACGCGTCAATTCTCAAAAAGGGCCTCAAGTGGGCACCAGTAACTGTTCATTCTTTTTTATTAATCCCATCGTAAGAACAGTTTGATTCATTTTTCTTATAGATAGACTACCGAGAGTCCTGACACACTAGAGCTGAGAAGTGAAGGTTCAAGGCGTGATCAGATTCTCCTAGAATCAACACAAAGTCATAGAGCTCACAGGTTGGATAGCGCTTGTTTACGTTTCTGCCATTGCTTGCCCGATTTCTTTTCTGGTCTTTCCACCATCTTTGGAACGGTTCTGACCAAGCGCAAGAAAGGCATCGGGACTCCAGCCAGCCTTGTGTGACCCTGGCAAAATAGCCATGGATTCCTCTCTGGTACATGGCTGCTGGCATGTTGTCCGGCTAGGGCTCGAAACCGGGAGGAACTGTTGGCGTTGCAACAGTTTTTGGAATGGGGATATTTGCGGGACTCTGGTCAGTAATCTCGTTAAAAATTGTAGACAGTTGCTGTTGTAGGGCTGCGTGTTGGTTATCACTGCTGGGTGACAGTGGCCAAGGCAGGCAATGGGTGCAATAGGGCATTGGTTAAATCTTGTGCCGGTGCAATGGCGGCATCGGTGAACAAAGATTTTGGCATTGAGACTGTTGTTGGAAACCAGACAACCGTGTCTACGATGTGTTCAGATTATGATTGTCCCGTTTCCTTCGAGGCGGTAGAGATGTAGGATTTGGGCCAAAATACGTTGTCATCCACGTGCCAGCCGTACGGTTTGGTATCACTAATGGATCTGGCTAGAAAGACGTTGCTGTGGGAGATAGACAATTGAGTACAGTAGGATCAACATAAACTTGCAAGAGTATAAAGAAACATCAGAGATGCAACGAAAGGTTGGAGATGCAACAAAAGGGATGAAGGATAACCACGATGAATCGTAATAAGCGTAAACCAAAAAGTTGTATAACAACACTAAACAAAATAAGTGAGCTTTTAGATTACGATCTACAATCCACTCGCTTGGCCATTCAAGCCAAGTGTGCAGGATTCTACAGGGAACTGAACCGTGGAGAACCATAGTTGTGGACAGAGGAAGCCAATCTAATTGACGTGTCCAATGCGAATAAAACCGTCTTAAAGCGGGCAATCTGCTTTCAAGAGCAAGATAACCAAAAGCCACTTCAGAATCTGGTGTACAGACACGATGAAGTCAATACAAATGTACGGAAGCAGAAATGATATACATTAGAACTGTGAGCTTACTTGTGATGGGCAAATCCGTAGATTTGTAGCTGGTCATCTAAACTAAACCCACTGCTCTCAGAGGGAGCAAGTAGGATGGACACGATTACGCTAGTCGTGAAAGCATCAAGGGTCAAATGCCCTCAGGATGCAACCCGCTTACAGCAGGAACAAACAAAATGACTCTCCTGATCATTGTTTGTATATATAGGTACTCACAACTGACCCAATAGTATAGCTATTGGTCCAAAGCTGGCACAAGGAATCCGGAAGATGACTTTCGCGCCGGTCTCTATAATTGTCACATGAGACAACAATCAGACACGAAACTCCTGGAATCTTTTCAGGTGGGCTGTTTTGTTGCTGTCACCTGTAGCTGCTGTGTCACTAGTAGCTGGAAGCCTGTGAATCGCGGTTGGTTTCAGCATTCCGTTTGAATTGGTGTGGAATTATTGGTGGTTTGGTTTTGTGAGTGGTCGAGAGAGCCTTCGTGGTGGGTGGGTTAGGTCCCTAGCTAAGTGGGAGTACCGCTCTCTGTCGACTCGTCGACTCGCGCGCAAAAAAAAACGCGCAAATGCCCGCTTGTCATTGTCTTGCTGCGGTCGCGCGAATCAATTGCGCCGTGTCATCTGGTCCCCGAGAATCCTGGCTACCAAATAGGAGTACGTAAACGCTGTACCTCAGGCATTGAAGAAGCAACTACTTGACTAAATTGGGTCATCACCGCGTAGTATCGCGCACTGCCGTGGGCAATCGCTGGCGAGTCACGTTGAAACGGACTGTGAAACGTAGAATAGTTGTAATGCTCACTCTTGATGATAGCAAACAGTTGCAAGCCGTAATCATTCTATTGACTAGTAGTCTTAGCAGTAAGTGTACGAAGTCGTGCGCTTACGACATTATTTACTGAGTTTATAAGACCTACTGTCCATTGCAACCACAGAACGTTCAAGGAGATCATGATCTCCTTGAATCTACTGAAGAGCGAAGGTGCTGGCCACACCTAAACGTCGATTGATTTATACACCTGATGATCTCAAGGAACGCATTCGACAACGTGGTGACTCAAGCTTAAGCTTAGTCACTGTGATAGTAACCTACTCGATGGAGACTCGAGTTGTCCCGTGGTGGGATGGAACTGGCGGCGTTCATGTAATCAGTGGATTCCGTGACGGTAAAAGCCGAGCGCATGACAACATGCAAAGCGCGCACATGGCAGTTCAAACGGATATTATTAGCTATTACAGCGATTCGAAATCCACGTCGCTTAAACCAAAATATTAATTTGGTATGGTTGACAGGCGCAAGAGCGTGCTCGCACCAGTTGACGAAGAGGCAACCAAGCAGGATGCTGACAACTACACCGGAGAGTCTCACGATGAGTACCTACCGGCACAAAGCTTACTCCCCAAGGAGGGGAGATGAGGAAGGCGAAGGTAACCGGAAGGAAAAGGGACGCCGACAGCCTCCCATTGGGAAGGCAGAATTGCAACCCTTTGCTAGATTCACGCATTCACCGCCAGCATTATCCCAGTGAATATGTTTTCCCAGGTAGACGATGAAGGTCACGCCTACTCGATTATGGACGAAGTCGTGGACCATCAAACAAGAAATGGCCAAGCACTGTTGAAGGAAGACGGTTTTTTCGAAGATCGGAACGGTAAACGCCACCCTCGTATGACAACCAAAGGATGGGAGCTGGAGGGGCAATGGCAAGACGGAACCACTATGTGGATACGGTTGCAAGACTTGAAAGAGTCAAACCCTGTCAAAGTTGCAGAGTACGCCGTCGCAAACAAGTTAGCTCAAGAGCCAGCGTTTGCTTAGTGGATCCCAAAAGTGCTCCAACGTCAGGACCAAATCATTAAGAAAGTGAAGTCACACCACTGGTCTCGCACACACAAGTACAGTATCTAGTTGCCACATTCGGTTGAAGCTGCGCTCGCTATTGACAGACGCACCGACACTGACTTCTGGCAACTTGGTTACAAGCACATTGATTGTCATATGGTCTTTGATGTGAAGATGGACATCACTCGGAAGGCACGGTTCGTGGCTGGAGGACACCAGACGGACCAGCCGAAAGAGTCAACTTATTCCAGTGTTGTGTTGCGAGACAGCGTGAGGATTGCGTTTCTCATTGCAGCATTGAGCAACCTGGACATACTGTTGGCGGGTGTACAAAACGCTGACAAGAAGCTCCACTCAAAGGTGACGACACCGATGACTCAAAGCTATCGCGTTGAGTTGGATACGACGCCCGAGCTAGATGCGAAGCGCGGAAGCTACTATCAAGGTCTGATTGGTGTGTTGCGCTGGATGTGTGAACTCGGGCGACTTGACATTCTGGTTAACGTTGCTATGCTGTCCCGCTACCTAGCTGCTCCACGTGAAGGAGATTTGGAGCAAGTCTTCCATATCTTTGGATACCTTAAGTCCCACGGACGCTCATCGTTGGTTTTAGATGACACGGAACCATTCTTTGACGAAGATCGTTTCAAGAAATTTGACTGGACGAAATATTACCCCGACGCGGGGGAGGAGGAACCACCTCGAGCACCAGAACTACGTGGGCGCTCCGTTAACACGAGCCGGGTAATGCATAGCTCGCACACAGGTGTGTTGATCTTTGTCAACCGAGCATCAATCCTATGTTACTCAAAGCGCCAAAATACGGTAGAAGCTTCTACCTTTGGCTCTGAGTTTGTTGCCATGAAAAGTGCGGTCGAAATGATTGAAGGAATGCGATACAAATTGCGAATGTTCGGGATCTCCGTTGATGAGGAAACGAATGTATTCTGTGACAACGAAGCCCTCGTCCACAACTCGACTAAGCCTGAGTCTACGTTGATGAAAAGCATAATGCTATCTCTTACCATCGCGCGCGTGAAGCACAAGCCGCTGGTATCATTCGAATTGCCAAGGAACCAACGGAAACGAACCTGGCGGACGGCCTTACAAAATGTATGCCGGGACCACGGCTAAAGTTCGTCTTTGGCCACGTCTAATACTAAGAAATTTGGTGATGAGACCGATGCATGCCGTCCAAAACGGGTGGCATGTGTACCCCTGGAACAATGGTTGGTTGAAGATCAAACGGCCTCTGGACAACTACATGTTATATTTGGGCGAACTAGACTCCGATGCTACGAAGACTAGCTCGCGGCGACTGGTCATAACCGTGCAGTATCGTGCACTGCCGTGGGCGATCCTTGGCGAGTCACGTTGAAACGGACTGTGAAACGTAAAATAGTTGTAATGCTCACTCTTGATGATAGCAAACAGTTTCGTTCTATTGTCTAGTAGTCTTAGCAGTAAGTGTAAGAAGACGTGCGCTTACGGCATTATTTGCTGAATTATACATCACCTTATAATCTTCTCACCCAAACAGTTATCCGATGGGGTTTGCCATCCACCGCTTCACTCGAGCGAGCACGGATGCCGGTACCGCCGTCGATCAATTGACTGACGGTAGCTCAGACACTCTTTTGGCCTTGGATAGTTTCCAGGCCCTTTGTCTGATGCTGGTGACAGCAGCAGAAGCACCTTCGGTATCTTCGCCTTAGTCTCCCCTGTTCTCCACGGGCGCGCCCGTCCTTCCCGAGGGCGAGGCCACTCGTTTCGTCTCTGGCACGGACGAGTTGGCAGTAGGCATGTGGATTCATTTCTCGGCCCTGCCTCTCTCCCCGTACCATGGCCTGCCCCTGGGCTTAGTTGCTAACCCCGCATCTATGTCCTCCTCGGCGTCCGTTGGTCAAGCTCTTGAGTCTTGGTCGGGCGTAACGAATTCGAGGTGGGATTAGCTCACCAATCCCTACTACGATGCTTGGTTTGCGGCCCAGTCACGGGCACCAGACGAGTTTGTCATGGACATTTGCTCCGCAAGCCAGATCCAATCTGACTGGTCGAAGTGGACGGGAGCGCTCCCACCTTCCAACCAGGAAGACACTGTCTCGTTTGGCGCTGTGGACCCGATGCTTCACATCGCGTCGTCCCTCCGGCACCGTGTGTTTCGCAATGCCCTCATGGCTCGCGCATCAAAGCAAATGGCGGCCAAGTTCCGGGATTTTGAGGCGCGCTCCATCGCTGTCTTCCAGGAGGGCGAGGAAAATTGGCTTGGCCCCCAGCAGCCAGCCATGCAACCGTTCCTATATTGCCTGGCACAGCCAGCTACCCTGGCGTGGGCGTCCAAGTATGGTTTTGCCACCATGCAGAACCTCTCCCAGTGCCCGAGCTACATCCGGGCTCTCGAGTCATTCAACGTTCCGGCTCTTGCAGGCTCGGCGCCGTCGCTGAGCCATCTCACGAAAAAACCACCACGGTAGGTCACCGGTCGCCAGGCGATCAAGGCTCCGCCGTATCGGGGTCGGAATCCTTTCGCGCGCAGCGGGAAGCCATGATGCAGCTCTTGGGAGTCGAGAATTCCAGCCCCAGCAAGTCCACCTTGCGAAAATTGTCACAAAAGCAGTCTCGTCGCTCCCACGTGGGCCGCGCGCTCAACCACGGTGAAATGGAGGACGATCTGGATGATGTGTCGAAACTTCCGCCCCTGGCAGAGGTGATTGACGTGGACAAGGCCAAGGCGAGCCCCCAACGCGAACCAGTCTCCCACCACCGGCGGCCGACGCCACGTTCAACCCATCCGTGCAGCTCACCGCGAAGCGCGCAACTTTATCTCTCTGGTGTCTCCCTGTGGAGACCTCGTTCTCTCTTAGAGAACTGGACAGCCAGCTTCCCGCATTGTCATTTGTGTTTGAAGCTCCCGACAACGAGGAGGCCCAAGTCGCCCAGCGCTTTGACCGCAAGCGTTTTGTGTCGCAGGCGCTCAGTACGCCGTTCACTGTGCTCGCGCACCTCGGGGCCATCAGGCCCTCCGAAGGCTTGCGCCTGTACTCAACGGATCCTGCCGCCGCGGATCGTCCATTTGATTCGGCATGGCTCACACTACCGGACTGGTCAGCACAGCCTAGAGTGTCAACGTTGTCACCCCGGCAGCAACAAATGCAGGCCAGGTGTCCAAATTATTGATGAAACGATGTCAATCCTAAAGATGAACTACTTAGTTTATGGGTAAGTAGTGTAAAAGACCACTGAAAGCTGCTGCAAGATGTGTTGGCAGATGGTTGTAGTCTTTGTAGTCGTGTGAGA
>Ga0307981_1002360_pt1 | contig 15474 bp, 16 predicted proteins | sample OrgLakmetagen987_FD_201849 | JGI IMG/M metagenome (GOLD analysis project Ga0307981, IMG submission 201849) | Saline water microbial communities from Organic Lake, Antarctica - #987 | ecosystem: Environmental > Aquatic > Non-marine Saline and Alkaline > Saline | place: Antarctica: Organic Lake... | reverse complement strand
CCTTCGTTTCTTACCGCTGCCACTGCCGCACCCGCCTCCAAAACTTCTGCTAGCACCGAAGCATATACGGCGTTACCCTTGACTGAGAACACGCAGCAGAAGGTTGGCGCACAGTCCAACACAGCGCTCTCGGGCACACCTTCACCTACGGCATTGAGTTTTCTGACAGATTTAAAAATTACCGCGCTGGCTTGACAAAACTCCAAACTCCAGAAGGAGGACACCGCGCTACGCGCACAATTGCTCAGCGTGCAACGGACTCTCTCGGCACCGCCGCTCTCAGCAGCTGCTGCTGCTGCAGGCGTCCAACAGTCTCGCTCCACCTGGGCAGCAGCCGTTGCCAACTCAAACTTTGCGCAACTTCCCATGGCGTTGGACGGCATTATAGAATCGGCCGAGAAGAAACGAGACAGAGCCCAGTTACCTCGTTCCGCCAATCGCTCCGTCGCAGTCGTAAACTGCGGGCCGATTCGGCACACCAATCCTTACGCTGCTCTCCAAGACACGGAGGAATCCGATGTCAACTTGTCTTTTGAACTAAGCGGCCTGGAGGATCTCCCGCTGCACGACGAGCTCGGCTCTCCTTCCTTGTTGTCTGTACCCCGCCCTCCCTCGGACGAGTCGGGGAAGCTCGTGTGAGTCCCCGGCGGATACCAGGCGCAGGGAGGCTGCACCCGGGTGAGGAGGAAGGAGTACTGTCCAGCAGGCGAGCTGAATCGCAACCCGCTCGTCTTCGCCAGTCACGACTTCACCAATTTCGCGTCGACCCAAGAGGCGTTGGCGCACACGAAGTATTATCAGAGTCCCAGACTTACAATTCCAAACAGGATGATCCTATGATGTACAAACATTATGGCGATCCCTGCTCCATGGGCAACGCCCGACCGCCTTCCCTTTTTCGAGTCATCTCCTATAATGTGGGGGGTCTGCCGTTCCGCCAGGAGTCCGAACGCGTTCGCCAACTTTGCGAATTCTGTTCCTCCTTGGGCGCGGATTTACGCGCGCTGCAAGAAACCAGCGTAGCTGGCAACAAGTACACTCTGTCCGTTCCTTCAAACGGTGGGTCGATGGCACCGCCACACACAATCGTTTGGCGTTTTTGTCAGCGCAAATGCCACAAAGTAACCGATACCAACGCGGCGGCACCGCTCTCACGGTCGCGAACCATTGGGCCACCCGTACACATGACCATGGCGGTGAAAAGATGGGACGGTGGTCTTGGCTAACTCTCCTAGGCCGAGGCCACTCAAAAACCACCTTCATCTCGGCGTACAGGGTCTGCAAAGACTCAATGGCGCAAAATTCCACCAGCACCTCCGCATTCGCGCAGCAACTTTGGATGCTGGAGAATTCAAGACGGCCGCAAGTGAACCCAAGACAGCTGTTTATCGCCGACATGATCAAGCTTATCCAAGACTTCGAACGTGCAGGCCATGCAATTGTCCTGCTGTTTGACGCCAATGAGGCAGTGGGTGAAGAAGCTCTAGGGATCCAACGAATTCTCCTGACCTGTCAACTGCTCAACGCTCACAGCCTCCGTTCTCACGGACCAACGCCACCCACATTCGCTCGAGGATCTAAAACAATAGACCACATCTTTATCTCTTCACATCTTTGGGATGCTGTTGCATCCGTCTATATTCTACCGCTCCTCGCTGGCAACCCGCTTGACAACCATCGTATTCCCGGCGTCGATTTCCACGCCGACATTCCGTTTGGCGGACCCACAATTCCTATCGTCCCTCCGTCCATGCGTCGTCTCACATCTCCGAGCGGCAGGCAGGTTCACCAGTATCGTTATCATCTTGTCCCCTACATGGCTAAACATCGCCTGACAGAAAAAGTGATCGAGCTTAACAAGCTCTCGGACGACCCAACCCACGTTTGGAACCAAAGAGACACAGACGAATGGGAAACTCTCGACGCTCTCATGACGGAAGGTATGCTGGGCGCAGAGGCGTGGTGCAATCTGAAGAAAAGCGGCGCTCCGCCGTGGTCTCCCGAACTCGCTCTGGCTGCGGCTACTTTGCGATATTGGAACTTGCGTCTGAAAGAGGTGGACATTCGGGATTCCTCGGACGACGCCCTCGCTTTGGAGCACTTAGCGGCCCACATCGGCCTACCGCTGGCTGAGCATCGCCATTATTATGACCTTTCTGCACTTGCGCAACGGAAACGCTCCGCGTCAGTCCGACTCAAAGCCATGAACCTTGCGGCGATGGAATATCGGGAAAAGTGTTTGGCACAGAATGCAGCACTTTTTGGCTCACTACACGGCTTTTCAAGCAAGAATGCGGCCAAGGCTATCCTAGCCCGGGAGAAATCCTCAAGCAATTCTGCCAACTCCGAAGTATTCTAAACCCGGCACAGTCGTATGGTCTCGACCGAATAGACGTGCCCAACCAGAATGCTTTACTCGCAGAGGACGAATCCGTCATCCCTCGCATTCCCCTCGTCCTGGGCAGCAACATTGAGGCGGTGCTCCTTCCCCACACGCAAAAGCGCTTCCGCCAGCACGCCGAAACTCCCTTTGGCGCTGGCGAACGGAGCCACCGCCTCGGACAGGACTGCACCTCAGAGGATGCGCAATCACTATTGAATGGCACATACGCCTTCGAGTTAGACAGCCTGACGCCAGAGGCACTCGAATGGTTCAAACAGTCCCGCATGCAACAGTCTGCAAGAGATAAAGGCGAGATATCCCTCGACGTATCAGCCAAGGAATGAGTCCAATTCTGGGCAAAAGCACGGGAAAGCACCTCGTCCCTCCCTTCCGGCATCCATTACGGCCACTACAAGACGGCATCAGTGCTGGCTCGGTTACCGGAAGACCACCAAGACTTCTCACCGGTCGTTGCCGCATTTTATGCTTCGATAGTGCAGCTCCCCCTCCAGCACGGCTTCTCCCCCAAGAGATGGCGCGAGTGTACTGACGCCGTACTGGAGAAAATTCCGGGTCAACCCAAGATCGAAAAACTTCGGATCATCATGTTATTCGAGGCCACTTTAATTACATGCTTAAGTTGGTTTGGGGTCGACGCCTTGTTCATTGGGCCGAAGACGAAATGTTGCTCGGACACTCTCGACACGGATCGAGACCCGGTAGGCAATGCACCGACGCATGTTTGAAGAAATTATTTCTATACGAACACGCACGATTGACGCGGACCTCGATGATCACCGTGGACAATGACGCCCGGTCTTGCTATGATCGGATAATCAAGTGCCTCGCTATGCTGACATGCATCTCAATTGGCTTACCCCTGCTAGCAGCCACTGCTCACAACAAGACCCACAACGGCATGCGACACAGCATGAAGACACGCCATGGCCTCTCAGCAAAATCGTATCAAAGCACCAACGAAGAACAGAACGAGGGCACCGGGCAAGGAAGCGGCGGCAGTCCGGCTATCTGGCTGATCTTCATGGTCACTCTCCTCACCGCCTTCCGCCAATTCACGCCGGGAATGAAGGTCGTCAGTCCATTCGACTCTCTGCTGGTCTTGATTGTGGCCATTTATTATGTCGACGACGGCATGCCAGGCGTCAATGACTCCGATAGCGTTGAACCTAAGACTTTGGCTTTTCTGGTCGCAGCGGCAGAATCAAGCGCCCAATCTTGGGAGAGACTCCTGTTCATCTCGGGCGGAGGCCTAGAACTCTCCAAATGCTTCACTTACATCTTGCGCTGGGATTTCGATTCGGGCATGCATCCAAGGCTTATGCTACCCGGCGAGATTGACGGATGTGTCCGGTCTTCGGACGAGCTGGCTGACAAATAGAAAGGACCGATTGGCCTCACCTATGGGCAGTCGGATCCTACCACCAAGCACCTTCTGTCCACCGAGCCTGTCTACCACGGACGACGGACGCTCGGCATTCGAATCGCCCCGGATGGCAACTGGAACGACGAGTTCCACTTCAGGATGGAGCAGGCAACCGAGCTCGCTTTACAATTGGCGGGAGCTCACATCTCTCGCGGCACGGCACGTCTCGCGTACTGCATGATGGTCTGCCCAAAGCTCGAGTATCCTCTGGCGGTCACGCAATTCACTCCGGGACAGTGCAACCGCATTCTGTCAAAAAAATTCCGGGTCATGCTACCAACGCTCGGCTTTAACCGCAATCTCCCACGGGCGGTAGTGTTTGGACCGGTGGCCATGGGAGGCCTTGGACTACACGATTTGTACGTGGAACAAGGAGTACGACAGATATCGGCACTCGTTGGTCATTTGCGCCAAGCAAGCGAGACGAGTCGGATGATGACGATCGAGCTTGAATGGTGTCAAGTTCAAGCCGGGACAGGCGTCAATCTTCTGGAGTCACCGCAACCGGGCTTTGACTACGTTAAACCATGTTGGATCATGTCGATCCATGCGTTCCTTTGACTACGTTAAACCATGTTGGATCATGTCGATCCATGCGTTCCTTGTCCAGTTTGAGCTTCGAGTGGAATTTACTCACACGCGCAGGCCCAAACCTCTGTGCGATCACGATCAGTTTCTCATGGACACGCGGCGACTCGAATCTCTCCCCGTGACAACGATGCGCAAGCTTAATGCTTGCAGAATGTGGCTGCAAGTAAGTCGTCTCTCTGAGATTACTAATCCAGAAGGCTTTCGCCTCCACCAAGACTCCCTCCACGGACGGATATCCCACCCTAAAAAAGCGGAACGCTTACAATGGCCACGCCAGGACCGACCACCAGCTAAGTGGTGGCGCATCTGGAGTCAATGTCTCCGACGCTCCTTCTCCACCGATGGCAGGGACACCAAGCTCCGCGTTTCGCTCGGCACATGGCATCCCGAGTCTCTACCAACCGCGAACCTTTCTGCCCACTCGGATTTTGTTTTCTTTGGGGTCACCGCACCGCGCTTGTTTCGACGAGTGACAACTGCGCCTTCCGCATTTGACGTTTATCCAATTGAAGGAAGCGTTATTGACGGACGCCTTACGCGAGCTACCACATTCGCTCCCACGAGGCAAAGACAAGTCGATCAGCTTCCGATAGGGAGTGTCCCGGTCCCGTGTCTTCCACTCATACACCGCCGTATTATATCTCACTAAGCTTCCGAGTGCGAGGCGCGCGCCCGGTCCGTCCACTGCAAGTTTCCATGACACCAGCGCCTAGTCCATCCTTCCGCGAATTTATTGCTACACAACCGACGCACATACAGCGGACCATGCTTCATACTGACTAAGACAAAGTCTCGTCGCAGGCTTTCGCCTCTTGGCTCTCGGAGGGAGGACCAACTTTCTGCGGAACCGACGGCGGCATGAAACAAGACAAGGGTACCTTTGGCTTCTCGTGGGCTTCGGCCGGTGACACCAAAAACCTCTTCGGGCAGGGCAAGGGTCGCGTTTCGGGCACATATCTCATTATTTCCTCAACGCGAGCGGAGTTAGGCGGAGTATTCGGGGCGTTGACGTACCTCCGGCTGATCATTGAGCACTTCCAAGTCAAGCTGCATCTCTCATTCGCAGTCACACTATTCTGCGACAGTCAAGCTGCCCTCAGCAGGATGCGAAAAGTGGACGCTGACTTGGCTCTCAACCAATTCAGCACCACTTGGCGCTGCCGAGCCCACTACGATTATGAAGCTGCTCTGAAAGCGGCCATCAATGCCCTTCCATTCCCAGTGCATTGGCGTTGGATCAAGGGGCACGCTGCCCAACGCAAGAAGCCCGAGGAGCTGTCCTGGCCCGAGCATCTAAACGAATTCGCTGACGACCTCGCTACCGCAGCCTACAACCTTCCAGCCACCGATATTGATTCGGACCACTGGCCAGAGCAGGTGATCTCTGTCATTGGTCCACGAGGACGCATGTGCGGGCGTCTGCAAGAAGAATTGCGTTTTTGTTGCACGGCTCCTAGCCTGCTCGCGTACTGGACCGATCGGTTCGCCTGGACGGACGTCACCCACTCTCTGCTGGATCATTCCGGCGCAGATAGAGCTATCTCTCGCTTGAATCCCGCCGACCTTCAGCGAGTCCAAAACTGCGTTGCGGATGGATACCCGTCAATCGGCGCCTCAGCAGAGAAGACCCAGATCGGCCTGCTGGCTGCTCCGCCTGCCAAACGGTCGACAGCGTCGAGGAGACTGTGGACCATGTGTTACAGTGCCCGTCCACCAGACAACGCACGCTAGTGACGGAGCGGATTTCCTCCCTCACAACAACGTTCCGCGAATGGAAGACCGATCCTATGATATGTGAGATCTTTACAGCGGCAGCGCTTCATTGGGTACAGACGCCGCAGGACGACTTTTTTTTTCAGGTCCCGGCAGACATTCCATCTCGCGACACCCTTTTATCTGCCATCAACACTCAAAACGAGATAGGCTGGGGCTTTGTATCGCTTGAGTGGCGGCTCCTTCAAGAAGCATTCTATTCCCGTCGGACAGGCAGTCACGGGAAGATGGATAACGGCGAGCACTGGGCGCGGAAAGTTGTTACCTGGTTCTTCGAATCTTTTCGACTCGCATGGTTCCAACAAAACGAGGACGAGCACGGAGCGGACGCGTTCACTCAGCAAGTCATCCTCTCCAGGCGTCTCGAACGAACGGTTGGGGACGCCTTCCCTGACCGCGAGCGTCAGTTGATAGTTGATCTGCAAAGATTTGATTGACACTATCCTTACCGCGAAGCTCCATTTGCAAGAACTATGGATAGAACGCGCCGAAGCGTTTATCTTACGAGCGCGAAAGCGCATCAAAAACCAACAAGACTCGTCTCAGCGAGCAATCACCGAATTCTTCCTTCCATCGAGCCGTCCCCCCGGGACCGGCTCTGGATAACCTGGCCAAGTCTACCTGGCTACCTCCTTTCTTCCTTCCACACGCACTTTACCTCACCTCACCTCTGCAGAATCCTACTATGGCTGATTGCAACGACTCCGAACAATGAATCTTGTTCTTGGACAAACACAATCGGTCGTGTGCTGCGGCATACATTTTTCTCTTTCTATACCTATTGGTTTTCTCTGACGACCGGCGTAATCGTGTTCCATTCTGGTGTAGGCCAACAAGGGGGATAGGTAAGAACATTGTTCAATTTCCTGTTCCCTGGTCGCAGCTAGGTGGTCTGGCGGCGCGTTTTAGTTGAGTGGTTTTGACTAGTTTTAATTACTTTATTAATTAGCAAAGCAAGGGGGTTGGCTCAATTGTTTTAAACTATTGAAATTACAGTAAGATTAAAGTTTCAATTCTGACATAGGCAGTGTGACTAATAAGTGTGACTGTGACCCACACTAAGATGAGGCTTCCGGGTTTCCCCATGATATGTAGCACGTGCTTCGCGACATTTAGAAATCAGGAACTCAAATTAGACAATGAAAATGATCTGAATGAATCGAATGAAACCATCGCCAGCGTCAGCCTCATATTCACAAAAGAATCAATCTGAATCATCCAATCACTTGCAACACATTATCATAGTTGTTTTCACCAATCCTGTGCAGCCACAAATAAAGTGCAATAGATACCGGTAGAGCAAGCACTGGCTCAGATTCTGGAAATGGCCGAGTCGAGTAAAGGGGTAGCAGCAGCTCCCAAACGCGTTGTGTCCCTACTTGGGGCTGCCACCGAAACCATCTATCGGCTGGGGTTGGGTGATCGATTGGTTGGCCGTAGCCATGAATGCGACTACCCGCGTGCTTGCTTGGATCTTCCTTGCGTCAGTCGCCCGCGCATGATTGTAGACTCCACTGTGTCCAGTCTAGAAATTGATACAGCCGTCCGCAATTTCTCAGCAGCAGGAGAACCTGTCTACAAACTAGAAGATGAAATGCTGGTCAGCTTGGAACCTGATCTTCTGATTGCGCAGGATCACTGTCGTGTCTGCGCCATTACACCGAAAGATGTTGAAAACTCTGCCTGCTCCAACATAACTCAGGTTATTGTTAGACCATCCACATTAACTGATTGTCTCGATGACATTATCACAATTGCAACCGCTATGGGAGTGCCGGAGCGTGGTGCAGTGCTTCGCACATCTCTCGAGGGGCGGTTCGATCGTGTTCGAGAGTTAGTGGCTCAATGCCCTTCTGCTGAAAAGAAACCTCGTGTGGCATTGCTGGAGTGGTGTGATCCAATCATGGGTTGTGGATACTGGTTGCCCGAGTTGGTGGAAATCGCAGGTGGTATACCGCTGCACTGTCCGCCACCCGGTGGTGCAACGCCCTCCATTTCGTTCGAGGCGTTAATGGACTCCAAACCGGATGTTCTTGTCTTTGCCTTGTGTGGCTTTGGCCTGACGCGTGCTGTCGCTGAGATCAAAAAGTCCTGGGGAGAAAAGAGACTTGGTGCACTCCGCAAGCTGGGGTGCTCTATCTTTGTTGTGGACGGGAACTATCTTGTCAATCGGAGCGGACCACGCGTTGTCGAATCTTGTGAAGCATTGGCTGAAACGATTCACGAAGACCTACGAGGTCACTTTGGCTTTCTTGGGACCGAGATGCTGGCGAGCCTTGACACAGCTTTGGCTTGGAAGGAGGCTGGCGTTGAGACGGGAAGTCAAAAGATTCGTCCGCCAGTAGTAGAGCCTGCATTGGATGAACCCTCGTCATCGTTCAAGTTGCCATTGGATCCACCAAGTATGTCTCCCGCCGACTCGGTTTTGGCGCAACTCCAGTGCCTTCAGAATGGCGAAATTCAGAGTGCATTCGCCTGGAATAGTGAGGCAAATCAACAACGTTGGTGTGGAGCCGAACGATTTGAACAGGTCCTGTGTACTCACGACGACTTTCGTCGTTTGATGGAGGAAGATGCGACCGTCTTGTCATCGGAATCACTCAGGAACGTGGCCACTGTCAAGATCAGTCTACCAAAAACCAATGATGCGCCCTCCGTTCTCTTCGCCTGGACTCTTGTTGTTGAATCCGGCGAGAACACAGAGGCGTCGCTGTGGAAGACAGAACGGGTAGCCATAAATCCGTAGAGCACTTTTAATACCACTGAATGAATCAAAGTCCACATGTGTCTACTGTATAATCAACAAGCAAGGGACAGCAGGGCTGCCCGCGGTCCAGCCGCTGCCGCCGAAGCCAGAGTGGCGACAAGCACATGGGCTAGTCCTTGAGCCATCACGGTGCACGGCTCTTGGTCAGATACAAATGTGCCTGGCGAGGACTAACTCTTTGCATAACTCAATACATACAATTTGCTCCTAATATTTTCTTGACAATCCATGCTAGTATTAAGCATTCGCTATCTACCCACCCTCGCAATTGCCAGTAGTAGAAGATGGCAGTGTGGGCAAACTGGACCCATTGTCAATGTACTGTAGCCTGCTATGCAAGGCGCTGGACCGCTAGTCTCTTTAGAACAATATCGAACTTCGTTGCAAGTATTTTGTAAGCAATATACATAACTATTCAAACATTTATTTCCGAAAGCAAGAGAACCGACGCCAGGAAAAGGCCAAGACTCCCGTAACAATCGCCAAACAGAATAGCACGACGAGAATGGGAACCAGATTAGGCAGATCGTCCTCGTTGGCCACACCAATGTCAACGCCTCGATTCGCGAGAGCGCTGGGAACTAAAAACTCGAGCGACAAGGAGTATCCAAAGTCCCCGTCGGATTCGGCCAGAATATCAATTCCCGTAGCAGCGGCACTGCGAGGCGAGACTTGCACGTTCCCCTCTGCACTGCTATTGCTTACGGTATCGGCGACAATTCCACCGCCAACGCTAGTTGTTGATGCGGTAATGACAATGCGTCCATTGCCGTAGTTGCAGCAAATGCCATCGCCTCGCGTATCTGTCATTTGGAACGTATACGGTTTGCCAGCTTGCAAATACAGCACATGGTCCACGACGGAGCCTCTGACGGGCAATTCTGGTTGCGAGGCTACGGCTTCACCAGTAGCCTTATCCAAGAGCCTCCAAAAGGATTCAAACGATCGACTGTCGTATTCAATGTGCAAGGTCACTTGGACCACCGCCAGTGCGTCCGCGTCTGCTGTGTATTTCTTCATATTGGTACCCATCTTGTTCACGACGGGACAATCGTCGGGTGGCACGACGGAGAGTTCACAAACACGGTCTCGAATCCATTCGTTGTAGGTGCTAATGCGAGTATACACACCGGGATACTTGATATCCCCACAGCCCCGTCCAAACGACACAATTCCCACTTGGCTTTTATTTTGGCCTACCGTAGTATCCAACAGCGGTCCCCCGGAATCCCCGCGGCAAGAGTCGCGCGCCAGCTCTGCAGCGCACAGCATGGTTGTAGGGTCGACGGGTATGAGTTCCTGATAGGCTGCGACACACTGGTCCATGGGCACCGTGGCCAAGTCCACGTGCCGCAGATCCAGCGACAGCGCCGCGGCCCAGGAACTCGTGGCGCCAAAGCCCAGCACTGTCAGAGTGCTATTGATGGCGGGTACCGCAGGGTCGGCATTGAGGCTGATGGGTTCAATATCCATGACCGGTGCGTTCAATACAAACACCATGAGGTCGTTGGCGTACTGCATTTTTTGTTCTGGATTTTGGTCGGTATGGTGCGGATACTGTCGAACCAGTGTTCTAGATATTGCTGCTGTTGCCATGGTGTTGGCAGAGACAGCACCCACATGGACTGTACCAGCCAACCCAAAGGTCTCTTGGCAGTGCGCCGCTGTCAGAATGATATCGGGATGAATGAGGGTCGCGCCGCAGCCGCGTGACTGCGTCGTGACAAAGTAAGGATATGTGGACTGGTCGGTGACCGGAATTCCCCCAATAATAAGCGGTTGTGTGACCAGTGCAGTGGCTGTCTGGGAAACGTACGACGAGACTGGTTCCGTCTCTGGTATCGGTAGCAGCATTCGTGGAGAGTGGTCTAATAGTGAAGCGCGAAGGCTCGCTTTCACTGATGCTTGTCGTTCTTGTGCTGGCCGAAGATACGACGCTTTTTCGGATGCTGAAACGGCTAGTAACAGGCCAACCAGAGCCCAGCCGCTCACAGGAGCGCAGAAGTGTAAGAGTCTCTGCATGGTCTTTGCTACAGGCTTTGTATTGCACAATGGACTTGACTTATTTAAAACGCGAACGAGTGAACTGTGAGAATGCTTGGGCGGGTTCGCTGCACCTAAATGATATCTCTTTTTGGAATTCCGAAGCGGTCATTTTCCGCCTTCGTTTTCCATCCGGCAGTCAGAAAAGCAATCAAAGAATTGATGAGCTTTTCAGGGCGGGAAAGTGTTCCGTTGAGAGGTCGCCTGGCGTGGGATGCGATAAAATCGTTCTCCTCCACCGCCCGTTCGACGAATCGACCATGACAAAGAGCTGTTGAAACCTTGGACAAGCAGCATAGCACACTCCTTCACTATTGCCGCAATAGGCTTCGTAGCCAATAGAGAGATAAAGGCATAAGGATTCGCTATCAAGCTAAAGAGGCATAGCAATCCCATCGCATCGCATCGCAACACAACAAAACATGAACTACGGAAACCACGGTCGCGATCTCTTGCTGGAACTCTCGCGTTCCTCGGCAGCAGGCAGCAGCAGTGCGTCGGAACCCGCCTTGACGGCATACAACGATGAAACGGTCCGCAACTGCCTACAAGACCTCAAGTTGCACGTGCAAGCCTTGCAAGATCAAGTTGAAGCCAATAGCAATACTCAAAATAACAGCCAAAGCGGTGGCAGTGGCGGCAAGCCATCCGTGGCGGTCCGTCCCAGCATTCTCCTGCAAAACGCGGCCATTCAACGCAACAAACGCTGCTTGCTAGCATATCACGCCGAGCGCTGCAACCGTATCAAGGATCACTTGTATTGGCAGCAAAAAGAGCAAGAAACGGTCCAAGTTGCCAATAGCGGCAGTACGCGGCAAGTGCTGTGTCCAGCGGAACAAGAGTGGCTCGTGGGCTATGCCGCCACCGTGGACAAGTACACGGCTTCGACGGGGTTGTCGATGGATGCACTCCGCGCCAATTTGATGCCGCCCGCCGCGGCGGATCGTTGTACCGTGCGAGTTGTGGACGATACGCCCTTTGACGACGCCATTTGCTTGGAGAGCGGAGCAACAGCCGTGTTTGAAAAGGGTACCACGCATTACTTGTTGGCGGCCGATGTGGAAGAATACGTGCGTGCGGGTTATTTGGAACTATTGGATGGAGAAGAGCAGGGAATGTATCTCTACTAGTGTAGTGTGTCTCTCAATTCAATTGGTGCTGGCTGGCCCGAGTATCTTTGGCGAGGACAAGCAATGGAGTGAGATGGCAGCACTACCGTACAGATAGTAAACTTAGGCCCGCCATGCAGAAAATTATAAAAAAGTCGTTTGACCCTTGTATTTCTTACCGTGTTGCGTTTTGTGTTTTGTTGCTACATGATTACCTTCATCATGTCAAACTGCCTCCTCGTCCGACTGCAGGCAGCATGCATGGCCCTTGAGATTGTCTCGAACGTATACAGCAAATAGAGCTCTTCACAAGCGAGCTAATCAGGTAAAGTACAGTAGCGCGCTCCATCTCTTGTGAAAGGGCCTGTCTTATTCATCTGTTTACTCCCGCGCTTTGTCCTTCCACCGAGTGACGCGAGTCTCGGTAAAGACGTCCAATGTCCAACCTTCGCCGGTTATTATCCCGAACGCTACTGAGTACCTAATATTACCTGGAGCCTCGAAAAGATACCACGAAGCGACGCGTACGTGGTCGATTTGTTGGGTCCACACCCTACTCCAGCACATCAAAAAGCAACCCGACATGAAAGGTCCTCTTACTTTTCCCAACTCCAGTAGACAAGATAGACAACTCCAGTAAGGCCCTCTTTTAGAATCATGGTTCATCTATCTACTACGCTCTTGCTGGGCATGGCATGCAGCAGCACCCAAGCTTGGACTACGGCACCCGCCGTCAAGAAGTCGCTGTCGACGGCGTCAACGACAAGAACGTCCCTGCAGGCCGTCTCGAGACAAGACTTTCTCAAGACTGCCTTTGCCGCCACTGCTGCAACCACCTTGACCGCCGTCGTGACCGCAAGTCCGCTAGCAGCGTTCGCAGCCGAACCCATTGCTCTTCCCAACGGTGTCACGTATACCGTCACCAAGAAGGGCGAAGGCCCCTTACCCGACAGGGGTGAACTCTGCGCCATTCGCTTTTCGTCTGGCTTTGGAGACGTCAAGATTGACGATATCTTTGAAACTCCGGAACCGTATTACACCCGAGTTGGTAGCGGTGGTTTGATCAAGGGCGTGGAAGAAACCTTGCCGCTGATGCGAGTTGGTGATCGTTGGGTTCTAACCATTCCGGTAAGTTTAAAATCGGATCAAGTGCTTGCTGGATTGAACTAATGCATGGTCTTGGTGTAATGCAATTAATCTAACCACTGTCTTTCTATTTTGCTTTTGCAGAGTGAAATGGCCTTTGGCAAAAAGGGACGCCCCTCCTCGGCTGGCAAGCCGCGCATTCCTGCCGACTCTACCATTTACTTTGATGTAGAAATGGTGGGTCTTCCGGGCAAGGAACCCGAGCTGATTGAGCTCATTGGGGATGTCTAAAGCCTTTCGAGTGTGCGTCACCACGTGTGTGTGTGTGAAGGCTGGTAGATGCTGGATCTTTTAAAGTAGTGACACGGCCACTTGCTAGAGGTATACACGTGAGACTCTTTCTCTCTTACTCAATATATATACAGTATGATAACTCTGCACCGACAGGAAGCTAAGCTAGCAATTAGGATACAAAGACTTTCGAATTTATCACGTAGTCAAGTCGTATTTCTCACGAGGCTTTGGATGCCTACACCCAAGGTGTTCGGTGTTCGGCGCTCGAATACGAGCAGGTGCCGAGACAACGAGTCCAACACGCCCTCATTGATCTCTTATCGAGCTCTCGCTAGAACGGAGCACGAAACCTAGACTAGTACTGGAATGCCAATGAATACTACAGTAATATGGTAAAAAAACTAGTCTAGTATCCTTGTGCAGTTGGTAGGAGTTCCTTTTTGTGGCAAAGTTGGGTTGGCTTGTTATTTAATCTTTCCTTCCTTGAACAAGACCCGTTGTCTCACGACGGGATCAAACTTGACCAAGCTAATCTTTTCGACCGAGCGGCTCACATTCTTGCGCGTGGTATAAAAGAACCCCGTCCCGGCCGTGCTGGTCAGCTTGATGGCCACCGTCTTGCCGCGGCCGCGGGCCATTTGCAGTGCCACGGTGGCGTGCATGGCGCAGTATCTGTCTGCTGGCTTTCTCTTTCAAGTCAGAGGTATAACGTTCCAAGGAGGGCGGCTCGTCGGATCGAATGAATAGACAACCAGCAACCAGCAGCAACAAGTAAGGCAAAAGCGACAATTAGACTAGCAGCAAAAGAAAATCAATGTGCCATCGTGCATCGTGGTGAACGAACGCCGATGATGCTTCGAGACAAGGGTGCTTCAAACGCGCGCGAACTTCTCCTCGCGCTTTTTCGACCCGGTTTTCCCTTATACGACTACTCAATAATTTGACAAAAAGGACAACGAGTGCGGAGTGCTCTGTCGCTATTGCTATTGCTATTGTTGTTGTTGTTGTTGTGGCCTACCGTGTGTCTCTGTCTTCTTCTATCGTTCTCAGTATCCCTTACTGTTGAAACCAACAATTGGTTCCGTCGCTACAGCTTTCCCGGTCGCATTTCCCGAAATCAAACTCGTTGGCTTTTTTTGTTACCGCACGTCTTCACGTCTCGTTCCGCAACAACCGCTCCAGCAATCGCATCGTCATTGCACCTCCCCCAGTCGCTACAATAAGACTAAACTATACCTTGCAACCCATCAGATCGTGACCGTCATTGCAGACTCCAGCGAGACCTCCAAGCACGTTGAACATGCAAGCCCCCAAAACGAACCAAACCAGTGAAATGGGGGTTTCTGCGATTCCGTCGACTTACATTCCCTCATCTACAGCGAGTCCTACACCAGAAGGAATCCTAGACATTGATTCCGCCCTCCAAGCCGCGCTCAAGGACGACCGAGAGCGCGTGGCCTTGTTGCGCTTGGAAACCACCATGGTGGATTTTCTAGCCTCACCGGCGGCCTGGATGGAGGTGGGGGGACCGTGGAATTCCGTCACGTTGCAAGATCCCAGTGTCTCGCAAAGTCATCGCCAAGCCGCGCCCAATGCCCAACACGCGGGACGCCAAACCTCGTTTCAACGCTGCTTGGTGCACCGATTGGCGGATCGCTTTGGGATTGTGCGCGAAACGGGACAGTTGCTGGAAGCGTCCATTCGAATCATCAAGACTGCCGGAAGCAAGATCCCCTCACCGCTTTTGCAAGATATGGACGTTTCGGTGACTGCACTGGATCAATTGTCGCGCCGACTGGCCCACCAAACGTTGCAACCGAATGGAGGTAACAATACTACCACTACTACTACTGTCAGCAATCCGGCAACGACAATGTTGCCAGCAGTGGCTGCGCCATCCCCAAAGCCGCGCAAGATGAAAATTATGAAGCGTTCTTCGAAAAGTTCGGGCAGTCTCGCTTCGCCGCGAACGTCCAGCAGCACT